>Ga0257111_1000021_pt1 | contig 60814 bp, 49 predicted proteins | sample LP_taG_6_FD_191567 | JGI IMG/M metagenome (GOLD analysis project Ga0257111, IMG submission 191567) | Marine microbial communities from Northeast Subartic Pacific Ocean, Canada - LP_J_2015_P26_500m | ecosystem: Environmental > Aquatic > Marine > Oceanic | place: Canada: Northeast Subartic Pacific...
ATCATTTCTTAATATTTCCCAGCCCCAAGGTATATTTATATACCACCCATAGTCTTGGCTAATTTTTTCTTCAACCTGAGTCTGATTATCATCGAATAGAAAGCTACTGCCTCTGAGTTTAAATTGTTCATCATAGTGGCTACGTAATAGTTTTTTATTTTTATCTAAATAATTATATAAATGCTCTTCACTGGAAGCATTAATAACTACATATATCTGATCATTTGCGTGTAGGTCTCTGGTCAATAGTACCGGGTTATCATCTTGTGAATTATTTAGCTGGTTTTCAGGTAATAACTTATGAAGCAATCGATAACCAGGATTAGATTTGTTTCTGTCGACTGCTGCTATAATTATCTGAGCATATTTTTTTAGGTCTTGGTAATGCTCTGGCCTGGAAAAGATTAATTTGAATAATGGCTCCGGCGCTGGCGTGTATAATGTATCATTAAAAACAGTTGCCAAATATTCTTTAATTATGGGTTCATCTATTTTTGAGCATACCACTCTAATCTCATCATCCAGCCCAATAGAATCTTTCTTGCCACAGCAACCAAAAACTAATAGAGAAAATAAGAAAAAGAATGTCAACCTGATAAAGTATAAAAATCTCATATATTAAATTAGTGTGCCCTTTAGTTATAAACTATAATCTAGAGGTCCATTTAATATGTAATTTCCCATCTGAGTAAGAAGTTTTTTCTGGAATCGCATATTGTAATTCAATAAGCGCTTTATCTGTTAACTTAAAAACGCCTATCCCTATACCAGTTTTTGGAGTATTATCTAGTGCCATCCCAAAATCAAAAAATAAAAGAGTCCTCAAGAATGGATTTTTCTGAAAATGAAGCTCTATAGTCTGTATCGATACAGCGTTAGACCTAAACTGATTATCCGTGTAACCTCTTAAACTATTTATGCCTCCATATCTTATACCCCTGGCCGGGTTTATAACACCATTCAATGCTCTAATTTCTTCGTTCAATGATTTAAAACAAAAGTTTATTTTATTATTTAGTGGGAGTATATGACTTAGGGTCATACTATTCTTCATATATAATTGATTTTGATAAGTATCTTTACCAAGGTGAGTTTCCACATTGAATGCTGTCCCTTTATCCGGCAACAGTCTCCTGTTAAGACTCTGATGATTAAATGTTATCAATAAACCCTTAAAGCTTGATTTTTCATAATTATAATTTTTCCCAAGGCTTGTTGTGTTAATTCTTCCTGCATTATAACCAAGAAAAAATGATCCAAAAGGCATATTAGTAATTTCAAATGAAATACGTGTCTGTGTTTCTGTATAAAACCCATTCACTAGTTCATAATTGTACGACGTACTGACGCCTAAACCATTATCAAAAATATGTGGACTGTTTAATCCTAAATTAATCAACTGACTGGTGGAATCAAGTTTCTTCCAGAAGAAGCTAAAGCTCTCCATTGTGTTCCAAATATTTTCTAATCGCATATCTAATTCACCATTAAGATTCCATTTATTATTGGTGCTTCTTGTGGCCCCGAATAAACCAGAAAAATGGCTATTAAATTCTGGCTCTAAATCAATTACCATCCCTAGTCTATTATTCAGGTATCTACCTATGTTTATATCTGGCTTACTGCTAATAAAATAGTACTTATTCATGATCAAACTCTTTTTCTTTTCTATTTCCTCAATAAGGTCATGATCTATAGCACTTTTCGGTAACCGGTATACTATTCGATTTAAAATTTTTGGTAATATATTTTTCTCAGGTGCAACCACTACAGTGTCTATTATTTTATCTACATAACGTCTCTTGTAGATAATATTTTTAAACTCCTTGCCATAAGATTGCAGAGCATATTCGATGTTCAACATCTGTCCATTTTGTATGATTGAGTCTAGTGCATTATTGATATAAACACTGTCAGGCTGATCAAACCTGATTGTATCACTACATACTACAAATTGAATAAGCATATAATAAATAAAAAATATCTTATAGGTACGCACGAAATTCACCTAAAACTGTTGTCAAATTATTATATCTGTCATTATTGATATAGCCAATGGACAATGAGAAAGACATATCCTTATTAAAGAAATAATTAACACGCGTGCTAACACTTATGTTTTCTCCTATGGTAAGCCCGTTTAATGCTTCAGGGGGCAATATTCTAATATCAGATCTTTCGTTATTCTTTTGCCACATTATATTTGAGTGCAGGCTTCCAGATTCACCAAGAAAGAGTCTGCCATTATATTCAAAGCCGATACCATAGGCACTAAATTTATTAAGATAAAATCTTCCTCTATCTTCACCATATTTTATTGATATTTCTGAATCGATATTTCGCCTGTTTTTTGTAGATAAACTCATCTCATACCAGCTGCCATATACATTGCGATTTCTAATACTTGTGAAACCTGATTCAATATCTTTGTTATGGTAGAAACCAGTTACTTTAAGGTTAGTATTTGTACTGATACTTGAGTGATAGTCTATCCCTGACTCTAGGTGCTTTAACAGTTCATTCCCGCGAGGATCATATCCCTGGAGATCATAAGAAAAAATATTGTAGGCTCTAACCCGATCCATCGATCTATTTTGTTTCCAATCTATTTCTATCATATTATGCATATACGATCGATATAGAGTGGTATCCGAAATGATCGGTTCAATAAACCCATTAAAATCAAACTTGGTCCCACTATAATCATAGCTTGTATCCATTTTCAGTCTCAAGCTTGGATAGCCTTTTAGTTTTTCGAAATCAAATACCAATCGCTGAAAACCATTAATATTTATCATGTCTATTCTATCCCCAGTCGGGACTGAATAACCTACATATGCTCCGTTTGGGTCTCTGATGAATGTATTGAAATTATTATCATACCTGTAATCCCCTAGGCCTACTCCAATAGAATCATATACAATAGAATAATTTTCATTTTGCGTTCTTTCGGTGGATGCATTTAGCTCAAAATAGAGTGGCCTCTCTGGTTTTTTATATGATAGTTTTATTCTACCAAGAAGATAATTTAGATTATCAACACTATTATCGAATCTTTTTATGCGTTGTTTTAATATTAAATTATTCCTCCAGCCTGTTCTATTTTGATTCACATACTGCAGAGAGGATATAAGGTCCTCACTATGTTTATCCACAGACTCATTATCAATAAAGGCTAGGTAATTATCCTCTCTCCTATCGATTCCCAATTTTATTGATTTATTTTCTTTCTGATAACTAATTCCGCTTCCGAATACACTATAGTTTATGGAACCGGGTTTTCTTTCTTCCTGAAAACGAAAAAATGGACGTAAAAATCCAGAATGTAAATTTATGATGCCGTCCGTGTATTTATACACCCCGGATGAAGAAGAAACTTGTTGATGTTTTAGGCTTGTACCCTCAAATATTCCAGTATCAACTTTATGATCTAATTTAATCTTTTCTTTTTTAAGGTCGCCTACATTTAAACTAGAAAATTCAATGAGTGTACTACTAAATTTTTCAATATTTAGGAAAAACCTTAGTGCTGACTCCCGCTCATTTAATATTCCAATGCTATCTAAGTCCCAAAATCGTTTAAAACGAACATTTCGATCTAGTCCAAAAGAAGAATAATCTTTTTCTCTGAATTGGTTCCCGCCAGATATAGCATATGTTATACTACCCGTTTCTATTGAGTCTATTTTGAAACTAACCTCGTATAATCCTCCTTTATCAGACGCATTCATACCTGATAAAATATTATTGTCAAGGCTAGACCTAGAGAAATGAGTTGCAAAAGATATTTTATTTCCAAGGTTATAGTTTCCTTTTGCATAGAATAAATCCTTAGATCTAGGAGCATTTATCCTATGATATGGACTATACAGATCCTTATTAACTGAGCTATTACCATGTTCATAGTATTGATAATAAACTTTTCCCGTGTTCGATATTATTTTTTCATATTTACCCTTTACATCAAAGGTAAAGGTCACTCGATACCGCTTGTAACCGGTCTGCATAAAATCAGGGTCATATCTATACACTTCACCATCTAAATAATAGCTTCCAGATGTATCTTCAACAGCGCCGTAGATAATCAGATCACTGGCATCTCCAGCTGCGATATTTTGATACAGTTCGCTGTCGGAAGACAAATTATTCGTATTATCTTTTTCTCTTATAACGCCAGCTACAATGTTAAAATTTTCTGAAACCTTTGACTTATACGAGCCGCTAATGATTTTTTGAGAATATTGCCCATCAATATATTCATACTCGACAAAGATATCTGAATCAAAACGTATAAGATGTTTGGCTGTAAAGGTAATTTCGGCTAAAGAATAGTCAATCACATAGTCATAGTTTGCACCCCTAATCATCATTCCACCATCAAGCCAAACTTTTTCAGAACCAGAGATTAAAGATATATCCTTACTGCCTTCCTTTGATGTGAGCCTATACGGTCCCTGGACACCATCAAAACCAACGATATCAGTGGACATGTACTTCCCTCTTGTTGAGGCAATAAGAGCATTACCTGTAAAATTTTTATATTTAAAGTTATTGTTTATTCCAATTACTTTACGCCTTATATTAATGAGTTTATCATATTTATTATTATACTCAATATCGCCAGCATCTAATGAAAAATTGGGGTGTTGCATAGATATGTATACCTGCTCTATATCTTCAAGATTTCGTGTGTTCCCCTCAGGCTGTAGAATCATATCTTGATCACTTAATACAGCGCTAAGCATAATATTATTGTCCAGCTCCCCACTTATATTTAAGTGGAGCCCTCCAGAAAATTCAGACATTCCCTGAGTAGATAGGTTTATCTGTCTATTAAACGTTCCTGATGTATATAGACTTTCATCTTGCATATTTATCTTCTGATGAAAATAACTTTTTGGTATTGTATTCTTGCTCATGATTGAGTCTAATGTTGGAAAATTTTTCCAAATAGGTCCGATAGAAAGAGGCAGGTCCCTTTCAATCGCATCATATTCAACAAGAACATTTACTGGTTTTTCATATCTATTTTCCCAGTATATGATGCCATTAATAAAATCAACGCTGTCCGCTCTTACCTTCTCACCATTAATTAAAAACTCGATTGACTCTGGAAAAATAAAATTATTTGTTAGTCTGTAACGGGTTTTATTTTTTCGCAAACGTAAAGTATCCTTAACAGATATAGTTTGTGAGAAAAGTGATTGGACTATAATCAGTCCTATAATGAAGGCCTTGCTATTTATACTGCGCATTTAAAATCAAAATATGGTCTTTTGATAATACAGCTACAGATCTGTTCATGCTTTTTATATCTAATATTGGAATACTAACCTCAGGTATTTCTAGCCTCTTATTTAATAATATTGATAGCCCATCTCCATTATTATTAAATACAAGCCAATCATTTCTTAATGGCACTAGAAACTCAGCAGATTTTATTTCAGGATAGTATGAATTATTATACTCTCCGTGTCTTGAAAAAATATGAACGCTATTATCACACCCTAGCAAGCCAAGATCACCCTCTTGGTTAATTGCAATTTGAGAAAGACAATAATCAATATTATCGTACCTTTTTAGATCAATATGTGGCATTTGTATCAGTTTTCTTTGCTTAAAAGAAAAAATACTATGATACTGAGACGAATACATGTAAACAGTCCCCCATTTATCAATGGCAGCTAATTCTGGATACAATCTAGGTTCAAGACTAATCTCATTCATATAGATTAAACGGTAGTCTAATGAAATGATCTTATTCTCTAGTCTATCAATCAACAAAATACCATCCGGGGCAACCCCGACCCAAACTGGCTCTGAGAATGAAATAGTTTTTCTACCAAATCCGCCCACTAATTGTAAATCATTAAACGAGCCAATACTAACAAGCTGATGGTTTACCTTATCTAACAATAAAAAATTTCCGGCGACACCCCATTCAAAAACATCAGGCTTAATATCCAATATTTCTAATTCAGAGGGGAAAATTTTATAATCAACTATATTTAAGCCAGACTGGGCGTTGGCAACGTAACTCAGAAATATTAGATATAATATTATTCTATGGATTTCTCTCACCACTAGTTTGTGTTATAGGCCATAATAGAAAATAACTACCTATAAATACCATGATGATACTTATTATTTGGGCACCACTAAATATTTCAAAAAGATACTTCTCATTCGTCCTGATGAACTCAATGAAAAATCTTTCTACTCCTGAAATAATTAAATAAATAAAAAACAAACTCCCTGGCCTGTTTATTTTATTTCTAAGGTTCCATAAAAGCATAAAGAATAAGAACCCGGCAAACGATTCATACAACTGAGTTGGATGCACCGTAATAATTCCAGATGTAAACTCAGATATATCTACCCATGGATAATAAATTGAAAAATTTGAAACCGTGGTCGGAGGTAATCCATTTGGGAAAGAAACTGCCCAAGGAAACTTACTTGGTAATCCATAATCATCACCAACAAGAAAACAACCTATTCTACCAATAGCATAACCAATCATTATTAGAGGAGCAATAAGATCAGCAAATACAAACCAAGATAGATTGCGCTTATTTAAGATTATTGACACACATAGTGTGCTTCCCACAAGCCCTCCTAAAAATACTAACCCTGACCCGCTAAATATCATGCCCACTGGATCAGTTAGGGTTCTATCAAGATTCTCCAGTAGATAATATATTTTTGATCCTAACACTCCACCAACAGCAGCCCAAAAAATAATATCTGATGCAATCTCAGTATCATACTTTAGTCTCTTCATTTCTGAATAGAGCAAGAAATAACAAGTGTAAAACGCTGTCACAAGCATTAACCCGAATGAATAAATTTTTATGGGACCGATTTCAAGTATTACAGGAAACATATTCTGATTTTTTTATTAAATAATCAACATTCTTGAATTAGAGCGTATTAAATGTAGGTATTTTATTTCTCTCTATCTTTCTAAAAATGGATCTAACCAGTAGAACGAAACAAATGATTAATAGTTCCCCATGAGAATATATCTTAATTAGAAATAAGCCTAATATTTCTATATATGTATTATTCTATAAAGGTGTGTGGATCGTAATCTGAATCAACACTATTAAATCATAGATACTGTGAGCATATGCTGTAATTCCGAAGCCTCTAGAAATGTACAAAATACCAAGAACAATACCCGCAAAAAATCGCAAAAGAAATAGCTCCATAGAAAAATAATCTCCATAGTCTCCCATAAAATGAAATGCGGAAAATATACCTGCCGCAATAATTAATGCAGCGGCTATTCTGGTTTTTTCGCTCCATAAAAATACAAAGCCGATTATGCCTGTTAATCCTGAGATCAACATAACTCTAAACAAAAATTCTTCATAGATGCCAGCCCCGACCGCAAGAGTAACCTGCTGCGTAATCGTCTTTCCGATTGGGTTCATTAGAGCCAACATAAATTTTGATAATAAAAAATATAAAATAAGTGCCCAGCATACGCTTTCAAATATCATTATAAATAAATAATCTGCTCGAATACTTTTATTACTAGTATCATTAAAAAAATATATATAAGTAATAATAAAACCGATCAGAAAGATTGCCCCTAATCCATACAAACCAAATATTCCAAATGATTCAAGGATAGATCTCATTAAAAAATCAGCTCCGTTCCTAACAACTAGAATATCATCTTTGGATAAAAAAAGAATGCCTACTTCATAAATAAAGAAAAGAGGAATTGTAAATAAGAATGAATAGAATGATGACCGAGTTTGAAGAAAATACGACATCTAGATAAAGTAATTAATCAGTCTTCACCTATTTGCAATGCTGCTAATAACGCTTCTTGGGGAATCTCAATCTTTCCAATCATTTTCATTCTTTTTTTACCTTTTTTTTGTTTTTCCCAAAGCTTCCTTTTCCTGGTGATATCTCCACCATAACATTTTGCAGTTACATTCTTTCTTAATGCCTTTATGGTCGTCCTTGCTATAATCCTACCATTTAACGATGCCTGGATAGCGACCTCAAACATCTGCCTAGGAATGAGCTCTTTTAGCTTGCTGCACATAGCTACGCCCCGGTGATAGGCATCATCAGAGTGACATATTGATGAAAGCGCATCTACCCCATCACCATGCATTAATATTTCAAGCTTTTTAAGATCAGCAGGGGCAAATTCTTTAAACTCATAGTCTAGTGATGCATACCCCCGAGATAATGACTTAAGCTTATCATAGAAGTCAAAAATAATCTCCCCTAGTGGCAGGTCATAATATATCTGAGCCTTTTCAGGGGACAAATAGTTTGTATTCTTATATATACCTCGTTTCTTTTGACATAGCCTCATTATCGCACCAATGTATTCTTTGGGGGCTAAAATTTCCGCTGAAACCACAGGCTCTAATATTTTATCGATATCACCTGAACTTGGCATTTGAGAAGGTGTATTAATCTTCGTGGTAGTACCATCTCTAAGCAGTAACTCATAAATAACATTTGGGGTAGTAGTTATAAGGTTTAAGTCAAACTCTCTTTCAATCCTTTCTTGTATAATTTCCATATGTAATAGACCTAGAAATCCGCATCTAAATCCGAAACCAAGTGCCTCGCTAGTCTCTGGGATAAACTCCAGCGATGCATCATTAAGTTTTAATTTTTCAAGAGCGACTCGGAGTTGATCATATTCATCACCGTCCACAGGATATAGGCCAGAAAAAACCATTGGCTTAATCTTTTTATATCCTGGTAAGGGTTCTAAACATGGATCCTGGTTAGAGGTGATGGTATCTCCTGGTTGTATATGAGCCATATCACGAATGCTGGCTACTATATAGCCTACGTCACCTGATTTCAGTTCTTCTGCTTCAATCATCTTTAGAACAAAGTGTCCTACCTCAGTAATCTCATATGTTTCATCGTGCGTATGAAATTTTGCTGACATACCCTTTTTTATAACTCCATCATATACCCTAACATATGGAATGGCTCCTCTATAATTATCGTAGGTAGAGTCAAATATTAGTGCCCTTGTTTGTTGAACATTATTACTATCTGCAGGTGGAGGTATACGATCAACGATCGCATCAAAGATTAGGTCAATACCTTGACCACTTTTCGCACTTGCCAGTATAATATCTTCCTCACCACAGCCAATTAATTCAATAATCTGTTTTTTTACATCAGCTACCATCGCAGATTGTAGGTCAACCTTATTAATAACTGGGATTATAGTTAAATCATTCTCTATCGCAAGATATGCATTAGATACTGTTTGAGCCTCAACCCCTTGTGCAGCATCTACTAGCAAAAGGGCTCCCTCACATGCAGCTAATGAACGACTAACTTCATATGTAAAGTCGACATGGCCAGGAGTATCAATCAGATTAAATATATATGACTTATCATCCTTATGCTTATAATGCATTTGAATCGGATGACTTTTAATCGTAATCCCACGTTCTCTCTCGAGGTCCATACTGTCCAAGACCTGATTCTTCATCTGTTTTTCTGATAATGTATTGGTCTCTTCTAAGAGTCTATCCGCTAAGGTGGATTTACCATGATCAATATGAGCTATGATCGAAAAGTTTCTTAATGATTCTTTATTCACTCCCTAAAATTACAGAGTCGGAACGTAGAATTATTAAGAAAATATATTTATATAGAAATTATTATGTAAATAATATATGAAAAAACGAAACCTAAACGATAATCTCGTCAGCCATGTTATCTAAATACGCTTTAATAGATCCTTTTTCTTTTTTTCATAATCTTTTTCACTGATTATACCTTTTTCTTTAAGTATGGCTAATTTTTCAATTTGAGCGATAATCTCATCAACGTTATCATCTTTATTAGCATTACCATCATTCTGAACCACTACAACATCTCTGCTGTTATGGCGATGACACGAGTGATAGTTCCAGCTCCATGATGGCCATAAATAATTATATCCAAGTCTTATATTAACCCTAGGTTTTTTATGTATTTTTCTTATTTGGTGCTTTTTTTTATGTTTCCACGCTTTTCGTCTACCATGATGTGGAAATAAAAAAGAGATCGAAACAACCAAAAATAATATAATCTTTATATATCGCATTTTAATTCCTCATTTTGCTGGTTATTGTTTTAGACGCGATCTTAAGAAAAAAGTTAAAAAAAATTAATATTTTCTTTGAAGCTGCAATAACCTGAGATTGGCTTTTTCTCGCAATCCATCCTGCATTAGAGACACCACCCTCATTGCCTCCAAAACTGGTATCTTATAATTGTCAGAGTTTGCATATAAGGCATCCATATGCAAGACTATAATTGTTAGGTTATATCCGGCTTCCTCTGACAAATACTCATCAGCAATATCATAGAATCTTTCGATATAGTATGGCTGTATCCAATTTTTATCATGCAAATATTGTTTTGCTACCTCATCTTTATGACTTTTCTTCAATAGGCTGATTGCTCCATATGCACCATTTACAAAAGATAATTTTTCTGGCTCTGAGAGCCCAAGCCAAAAATCCGAAGGAAGATTGTTGCTTGAAGTTTGGTTATATATTGTAAATGAAAAGATTAACCAAATAACAAATATTTTTCTCATTTATTTTTTTCCCTATATTGATTCACAATTGGAAATCTTCTTCCCATCCCAAAAGCTTTGTTAGATATCCTAATTCCTATTGGTGCCTGCCTTCGCTTATATTCATTTTTTATTATTTTATCGTATACCTCGTTGACAACCTCTTCCTCATAACCATTATCTGTTAGTTCTTTAAATGTCAAATTTTGTTCAATTATTGCATCAACTAGTGGAGAGATTATGTCATAGTCAAAAGGATCTACCTGGCCAGGAGCTAGCTCCGCAGAAGGAGGCTTTGTGATGGTATTAAGTGGGATAACATTTGACCTAGACTCATTAATCCAGTTAGCTAAAGAATAAACATCCGTCTTATTTAAATCTGAAATCACAGATAGACCACCGCTCATGTCTCCATAAAGCGTACAATATCCTAATGCTAATTCAGTTTTATTACCGGTTGAAAGAACTAACCAACCAAATTTATTGGATAGAGCCATGAGTATATTTCCTCTAACCCTTGCTTGAATATTTTCCTCCGCTGTATTTCTTTCAATATCCTTGAATTCAGGTAGTAAAGTATTTTCCATAGTATTCACTGCATCTTGGATTGATATTGATTTAAAGTCAATGCCTAAATTTATTGCTAACTGCTCCGCATCTTCTTTGCTGTGTTTACTGCTGAACTTGGATGGCATTGAGACTCCGTGTACGTGTTTACTACCAAGTGCATCACATGCTAGGGAAGCTACTACAGCACTATCGATACCACCAGATAGTCCAACAACGGCATCAGAGTGCCCAGTTTTAACAAAATAATCTTTTATGCCTAAACATAAGGCGTCAAAAACATTCTCATTTCTTGATTTGTAGTTTATATTAATACGTTTTTTATCATTAAGATCAATTAAAAGTATATCTTCTCTAAATGGCACAGCCTGTCCAATGCAATTTCCTTTTTCATCAAAAGCGACTGAGCATCCGTCAAAAATCAATTCATCCTGTGCGCCAACAAGATTGCAGTATAGAATAGGGAGCCCAGTTTCGACAATCTTATTCTTTATTAGTTTTACACGACCTTTTAATCTCTGTTTACTATATGGTGACGCTGATATATTTACTATAGCATCCGCTCCATTATTTTTTTGATCATTAACAACTTTTATGTCATAATTGGAGTCCCATAAATCTTCACATATTTGAATGCCTAGATTAAATATTTTTTCATTGATATTAATAGACCATATCCCTGGTTTTTTACCTGCAGAAAAATACCGGCTCTCATCAAACACATCATAAGTAGGTAGTAAGATCTTATCGTAGTTATCGCATATTTTCCCATCTTGGCATAGAGCAGCGCTGTTAAATAACCGATTCCCCTCACCTCTAACATATCCCACAATCATTGGAAGAGTACATTTTTTTGAAAGCTTTTCAAGAGATTGATAGCTTTTAGTAATAAAATCCTTTTTCCACAATAAATCCTGAGGTGGATAACCGGTTACGCACATTTCAGGAAAAACAACTAAGTCCGCGCCTTTTTTTAAAGCCGCATTATAGGTCCTCTCTATTAGATCAATGTTTGAACTAAATGATCCAACAGTAGGATTAATCTGGCAAAGTGCAATTTTCATTAATATTCTATTTCAAATGTTGAGTATTCGATGGATAAATCTTCCCAAGAATAGTCTATTTTATCAACTCTTGAGTTAGTCGAACCATTTTCTAAGAGTTCTTTAAATTCTCTAAGATTTTCATTCTTACCTGATGCATTTACTAACACGGTTCCGTCTACTAAATTTTTGACCATACCGACGACTCCAATATCTCTCGCACTATCAAGTGTGTATTTCCTAAACCAGACACCTTGAACTTTACCATATACCTTAGCTTTTAATACTCTCATAAGAAATAGTTATTTAAATATACGATTAAGTTTTTCCATTACTTTAGACTCAGTGCTAACTTTTTGTACTCCATCTATATTCCAGGTTTCCAATCCAATAACAGGTTTCTCTAGTTGCAATGCATATGCTATCTCGCTCAAAGTGCCATATTGACCGCTTATAGCAATTGAAGCATCACAACTATATGCTAATAATGCATTTCTAGTAATACCCATATTTGTTGCAATAGGTATTTTTATATATGGGTTCATTTCATCAGTGGATATACCTTTTAAAATGCCAACACATTGGCCACCATCATCATAGACACCTTTTGCTATTGCCTCCATTACGCCTTCTCCTCCCCCACAATAGACAAGATATTTATTAGTGTTTAATAGTTTTCCTAGGGTATAAGTCTGATTATAAATTTTTTCAGTAATCTTTCGACCACCAAAAACAGATATTCGTGCTCTATAACTCATTAAGGTTCAAGCCTTGTCATCGTTCTGGGAAAAGGAATAGTTTCCCTGATATGTTTAGTACCGCATATCCATGCTACCACACGTTCTAAACCGAGACCAAATCCTGAATGAGGAACAGAACCATATTTCCGAAGATCCAGATACCATTCAAATGGTTTTAAAGGTAAATCATGGTGCCTTATTCTTTCGATCAATATATCTAAATCATCTTCACGCTGACCGCCGCCAATAATCTCTCCATATCCTTCAGGTGCAATCATATCAACTCCGAGAGCAAGATCATTATTATTTTTGTCACGTTTCATATAAAATGCTTTTGTGTCTGATGGCCAACGATGTATCATAACAGGCTTGTTATACTGGTTTGAAATTATTGTTTCATCTGCACCACCTAAATCCTTTCCATATTTAAAATCTACACCGCTATTTTTTAATATTTCCGCTGCTTCATCGTATGTGATCCTTGGAAACGGTGATTTCATATCTTCCAGCTTTGAAATATCTCGATCTAAATCGCTGAGCTCAGATGTGCATTTTTTGAGTACCTCATCAATGATATAAACAACTAAACCTTCCATCCAAACCATATTCTGGTCTAAATCACAATACGCAATCTCTGGCTCAACCATCCAGAATTCGGTTAAATGTCTTCGGGTTTTTGATTTTTCAGCTCTAAAAACAGGTCCAAAACAATAAGTCTTTCCAAAAGCCATCGCTCCTGATTCTTGGTATAACTGACCACTTTGAGTTAGATATGCTTTTTTTTCAAAATATTCTAGCTCAAAAAGTGTTGTGGTCCCTTCAACCGCATTCCCTGTAAATATAGGAGAGTCAATCAAAATAAAATCATTGTTATCAAAATAATCTCGAATAGCTTTACTTATTTGATGCCTTATTCTCATTATAGCGTTCTGCCGCTTTGACCTTAACCACAGATGCCTGTTTGACATTAAAAAATCAGGTCCATGATCTTTTTTTGATATTGGATAGTCATCAGTGGTATGATTAACCACACTAACTTGATTGACACCTAACTCATATCCACCTACTGCACGCGGTTCTTTTTTTACTCGACCTGTTACGATAACTGAATCTTCCTGATTTAGTTGTTGTTCAAGACTGAACGTTTCGGAATCACACTCCCCATCAACAATAACACATTGTAATAATCCTGTCCCATCTCTAAGTATTAAGAACCAAATTTTACCTACACTGCGTCTATTGTATACCCAGCCTTTAATCTCCACATCCTGATCAAGATATTGGTCTAATTTTTTTATTGTAACAGTTTTCATTTATTTTTTCCTCTCTACCATGTAGTCATAATATCATTTATTATATCTTCTGCAATCTTTTGTACTGCAACTTTTGAGGCAAATAATCTTGGTTCTCCAAACTCATTATCATCTTCAGAATCAATTTTCCCATCGTTATCATTATCAATTCCATCTGAGCTTATATCGCCGCTCAATCCATAGGCTCCCCAGCCAGAGTAATTACCCTTTAATATTGTTTTTTCATTCTTGTTATCATACCATTCAATACTAACATCAATTTTATAACGATACTCAGACACAGATTCATTTTTATTATATGTATAGGGTCCATCAGTTACCTTTTTCACCGTACCACGTAAAATAGAGTCAGCATTATCATCAATTACTTTCAGGATACCCTCATCATTGAACCTACTTTGTATTCCATCTGAAATATTCTCTGCGATACCAAATTCAGCTGTTTCATTTTCAACCATTGGTATAGATATTGTTTTTATATGTGGTGGTAATGAACCCGATAAAGAATAAAAACCACAAGAATAAGCCATAAGTAATATCAATAGAATTGATATATTTATTTTGATTTGGCCTATCATCCATTATTCCGTTTAATTTTTGGCTCCAAATTATAGTCCTCAATCTTCCTATAAAGAGTCCTCTCGCTAATGCCTAAAGATTTAGCTGTTTTTCTTCTGTTATTATTGTAGAAACGTAGTGTTCTAATGATTGCCTCTTTCTCTAGATTTTTCATGAGTATTTCGCCTATTGCATCATCCCGAATTAAAGGCTGGCCATCCTCTGTTACCTCCATGCTAGAATCTGGTATTGGGCTAATTACCTTCATGTTGTCATTTGAGAGTATTGGGTTAACTCCTAACATATTATTCTCTTTATCACCTGCTAACAAATTCCTTATAAGTTCTGTATCCTGTCTTAATAGAAAAAGTTGTCTAAGAATTATATCTATCTCCGCTTGTTCAGATGATCTATTTATGGAAATTGGTAATTGAAAGTTGTCAGAGACTGAATCTAATAACACATCATTTAGATCACGATTGACCATATCTACTGTAATACGTTCACCCTTTTCCAAAACCATAATTTTTTCAACAAAATTCTTCAGTTCTCTAATATTGCCAGGCCAGTCATATTGTTTCATAACGCGTATTGCTTCTGGCATAAAACCTCTGTATAATATTTCATTTGATCTTGTGAACTCCAATGCAAATCTTTCGACTAGTGGATTAATATCTTCAACTCTATCTCTTAATGAGGGGATATTAATCCTTACCGTTTTCAGACGATAATAAAGGTCTTGTCGAAATTGATTCTTTTTAACCAATTCTACTAAATTTTTATTTGTGGCTGCTAAAACACGGACATCCGTGTATCTGACTTTAGACTCACCAACTCTCATATATTCTCCGGTCTCCAAGACCCTCAATAATTTAACCTGAGTCCCTAAAGGAGCCTCTCCTATTTCATCTAAAAAAATTGTTCCTTTGTTGGCCTGCTCGAAATATCCTTTTCTATCCTCAGAAGCCCCAGTAAAAGAACCTTTTTTATGACCGAATAGCTCGCTCTCTATAATACCCTCCGGTATGGCACCACAATTAACAGTTACCATCAGAATATTAGAGCGCTTACTGTGTTTATGAATTGCGCGAGCCATGACCTCTTTACCAGTACCCGATTCACCAGTTATAAGCACTGAAATATCTACAGGGGCAACTTGTGCAATAAGCCCAAGAACCTCTAGTATTTTCTCAGAGGTGCCGATTATGCCAGATTGTTTCTGTAAACGTTGTATATCTATTTTCATTAAACTACTCCTATATGGCTATTGATTATAGATATTCCAGGTTGAATTAATAATTGTATATAAATCGGAATATTTTGGACTCCAATCAATAAGCATTTTTGCATTATCTGACCCTGAGATTATAGTACTAGGGTCACCCTCTCTTCTAATTGTGAACTTGTAATCTATATTTTTATTGCTGACCTTATTTGCCATGCTAATGACATCAAGTACGGAGTGCCCTTCTCCAGTACCTAGGTTAATTACTAAATTTTTTTTATGCTTAAATAAATAATCAAGAGCCATCAAATGTCCATGAGCTAAGTCACTTACATGGATATAATCACGAATACCTGTACCATCTTTCGTAGAATAATCATTACCATATACACTTAGATTTTTTCGATCTCCTGATACTACTTCCATAACAATTGGTATCAAATTTTGAGGATTAGACTCTTTGCCTTTTATTCTTTGGTTTATATCATACCCTGCAGCATTAAAATACCGAAGCGATGCATATTTTAATCCTTTTAGTTTGCTGAACCAATGCAGATTATTTTCAATAACAAGTTTAGTGTATCCATAGTAATTAATTGGTGCTAAAGGATGTGATTCATCAACGGGATTATACTCTGGATTACCATAAATAGCTGCGCTTGAAGAAAAGATAAATTTATCTATACCATGCATGACGCATGCCTTTATAAGATTGATTCCACCGATAATATTATTCTTTGCATATTTTGAAGGGTCAGTCATTGACTCTCCAGCGGCTTTATATGCGGCTAAATGAATCACCCCATCAAATTGACTAGTTCCCATAACTCTTGATAAATCAGCCTCAGATAAGGTAGAACCCTCAATAAAACTAGCTGATTCATGAATATTATTTTTAAAACCACTTGATAGATCATCAAAAACGGTAACCTCATGACCATGATTAATAGCCTCTAATGTAATATGAGAGCCAATATATCCAGCACCTCCTACAACCAATATTTTCATAAAACCACCGATTCTGTATTTTGTTCTATGTTTTCTATTTCATCTCGAATTTTTGCAGCTTTTTCGAACTCTAATCTCTCGGCTGATTCTATCATTTCTTTTCTCAGGTCCAGTAATACCATTTCTCTTTCATCCTTTGTCAACTCTTTAAAATTAATCTCATCTGAAAGAGCAAAAGATTCTTCAACTGCTGAGTTAGCGACTGAGGTTGTAAGCATAATCTCATCAATAGATTTCCTTATACTCTGGGGTATTATATTATTTTCAAGATTGTATCGATTTTGCATCTCTCTTCTTTTTAACGTTTCGTTAATAAGATTCTGCATTGCATCAGTTATTTTATCTGCATATAAAATAACAGTTCCATTTACATTTCTCGATGCCCTTCCGGCAACTTGAAGCAAACTACTTTTTGACCTTAAAAATCCTTGTTTATCAGCATCAATAACAGCCACCAAACTTACTTCAGGAAGATCTAGACCTTCTCTCAATAGGTTAATGCCAATTAATACATCAAAACTACCTATCCTTAAATCTCTTAAAATTTTTACACGTTCTAAACTAATTATATCAGAATGAAGATAACGTGCTCTAATATTAAGACCACTTAAATAATCAGTTAAATCCTCGGCCATACGTTTCGTTAGTGTTGTAACCAATACCCTTTCCTGAATCTTTGTTCTTTTTCTTATTTCTCCTATTAGATCATCGATCTGACCTTTAGTATTTCGAACCTCGACACTAGGATCTAACAGGCCTGTCGGCCTTAATAATTGTTCAACAACAACACCATTGCAAAACTCTAGCTCTGTATCAGATGGAGTTGCAGAAACAAAAAGAATTTGATTCTGTGCTTGTATAAACTCCTCATATTGTAAAGGTCTGTTATCAAGTGCACTCGGAAGCCTAAAACCATGATCAACGAGTGATATTTTCCTCGATCGATCACCATTATACATGGCTCTAATTTGAGGCAGGGTAACATGAGATTCATCTAGTATTGTTAAATAATTATCTGGGAAAAAATCAATCAAAGTGAAAGGTTTCTCTCCTTTTTCCCTGTCGGCAAAAAACCTCGAATAATTTTCTATCCCTGAGCAATAACCAAGCTCTATCATCATCTCAATATCAAAATTAGTGCGTTGTTCTAAACGTTGTGCTTCTAGTAGTTTATTCTTTGATCGTAAAAAATCAAGCCTTTCACTGAGCTCATCTCTAATTTGGTCAATTACTTCTAGGGTTTTTTCTTTATCTGCGATAAAATGTTTTGCTGGAAAAATAACACAAGAATTAAGGTCTTCATTGATCTCTCCAGTAAGATAATCGAATTTACATATTTTCTCTACCTCCGTTCCAAAGAGCTCTATTCTGATACAAAGATCTTCATATGCAGGAAAAACTTCAATGATATCTCCCAGTACACGAATGTTTCCTCTTTCTAAGACTTGGTCATTTCTGGAATAGTGTATGTGCACAAGATCAGACAAAAGTCTCCTCCTGTCTAAAGAAGTACCGACGGTTATTTTAACCGATCCTTTAATATATTCATCAGGCGCTCCTAAACCATAAATACAGGATACTGATGACACAACAATAACATCTTTTCTTGCCATTAGAGAGCTGGTGGTCTTTAACCTTAGTTTATCAATCTCATCATTAATAGATGCGTCTTTTTCTATGTACGTATCTGTAACAGGTAAGTATGCCTCAGGTTGATAGTAATCGTAATAACTAATAAAATATTCGACAGCATTATTAGGGAATAATTGTTTTAATTCACCATATAACTGAGCAGCTAAAGTTTTATTGTGAGACATTATAAGTGTTGGCCTCTGTAGAGTCTCAATCACATTGGCCATAGTAAACGTTTTACCTGAACCTGTTACGCCTAAGAGAGTTATAAAATCATCAGCATTATTGATTGATTTTGTAATCTCAGCGATTGCTGCAGGCTGGTCTCCCCTAGGTTTAAAGTTAGAAATAATATTAAAATCTGCCATAATGGCTAATTTACATACTTTTTAAGAGAATCGGCAATGGCAGACTTTATAATTATTTATCAATCAAATATAATATTTAGCTATTTCGCTATAAGTTTTGAAACTTTAATGATTTCTTTACTTAGCTTTATAGATACTCCTATCTTTCTAGAAATATCATCAGGTGACTGGCAAGCTAATTCTTCCGATCCATTAAACTCGATAAATAGTTTTTCTATAGTTTTATCTCCTATACCCTTTATTTTCAATAAAGGAGATGCCAACATAGATCTACTTCTTTTACCACGCTGAAAGGATACAGCAAATCTATGAGCCTCATCTCTAACCCTTCTAAGAAGCATTAAGCCTGAAGAATCTTTGTGGATTACTTGAGCATCTGGATTGCCAGGTACAAACACTTCTTCAAGCCTTTTTGCTAAACCAATCACGGGGATATAATCTAGACCAAGATCTCTCAAAGCAGACGTTGCCATATTCAACTGGCCTTTTCCACCATCAATTAATATTAAATCAGGGAATGATGAGTTTTCCTTTTTTAAACGATTATACCTTCTATATACAACCTCTCTAATGGATGCAAAATCATCAATCGTGTTTACCGACTTGATATTAAATTTTCTATAATTAGTTTTATGCGGTTTACCATTAATAAATGAGACCATTGAAGCAACAGTATTTGTTCCACCTAAATGAGACACATCAAAAGCTTCTATTTTTTTTGGTGTAACCTGCAGGTTTAAATCATCTTTCAGCTGCATTAAAATTTTGGGAATATGCTCCTTATATTTTATTCTTTTAATTATCCACTCATTTAGTAGTAGCTCAGCATTTTTGAGGGTAATACGAAGCTCTCTCGCTTTCTCACCTATTTTGGGGTATTCAAATCTGACTTTAGCCCCTTTTTCTGTGCACAACCAAGATAACAAATCATTATGATTATCAGGCTTTTTAGGTAATAATATAAAAGAGGGAATTAGATTACTACCCATATAGAAACGAGTGATAACGGTTTTAAAAGTATCCGATTCTGCACCAAATAGATTTTGTAATGATATTTTTTCTCTACTGTAAATAAAACCGTTTCTTATCCTTATAATTACCATGATCCCGATATCATTTTTGCTTGCGAGAGCAAAAATATCTCGATCTTCAAGCATCATTCTAGCTTGACTTTTTCTAGAGCTAAATCCCTGTACAGCGCTTAGCTGATCTCTATGTTTAGCCGCATCTTCGTATAACATATTTTTTGACGCACGCTTCATTTTTGATTCTATATATCTTTGTATTTTATTTGTATCACCTTTCATGAAAGAGGCCACATGATTTATCATTTCCCCATATTCTTTTTCAGACACTAAACCTTCGCAAGGACCTTCACATCGTTTTATATGATAGTCTAGGCAAAGTGCTACCTTTTTCTCTATGATTATTCCATCATCTAGGTAATAGCTACAGCTTCTAATTGGAAATACTTTGTGTAAAACCTTGAGTATTTTCCGAAGACGATGTGAATCAGTAAATGGTCCATAATATTTTGAATTATCTTTGTTGACCTTTCTTGTAAGCAGGACCTGTGGAAAAGGTTCATTTGTGATTTGAATATAAGGATATGATTTATCATCTTTCATTAGCACATTATATTTCGGCCTATATTCTTTAATTAGGTTGGCCTCAGTAAGAAGCGCCTCTACCTCATTCTCTACAACGATCCAATCCAGATTATGAGCATTTTTAATCATGGTTATCGTTTTTGATGACTGGTGTTTTTGGTTTTGGAAATAGGATCTCACCCTGTTTCTAAGGTTTTTTGCCTTACCAATGTAAATTATCTTATCAATTTTATTTTTAAACTGGTAAACACCTGGCAAGGCTGGCAACGATTTTAATTGTACATGATTGCTATCCATTATACGGCCAAAGCTATAGAAGGTTATTAAAAATGATTTTTATTATATAGGCTTTTCTGCTAATTCGACCAAGACGCCACCAGTAAACTTAGGGTGAATGAATACAATTTTATATCCTTCAGCACCAATAATAGGATCCTCATTAATTGTTTTAATTTTTGATTCTTTAAGCTCTTTTATTGCTAGATTTATATCACCTACTTCAAGGCATATATGATGTATTCCAGGGCCTCTTTTTTGAAGAAATTTTCGGATATGATAATTTTCATCTAAAGTATCAAGTAATTCAATTTTACCCTTCCCGGTATCAAATATTTTAGTATTAACCCCTTCTGATTCAACCTTTTCTGTGCGAGTGTGCAAAATACCTAAAATATCTCCCCAAAATGAAGAAGTGGCTTTTAAATCATCGACTGCTATGCCTACATGCTCTATTCCAATAATTTTCATATTTATAACAGTCCTTTGTTTTGATTAATTAATGACAGTCCCATACCAATATTCTCAGATGATAGGTGAAGCCTCCCATCAATAATTTTCACTCCTAGATATGGATCATTGTTTATTAATAGATTCCCGTCTAAATCAACAGCATCTACTTCACTAGCTAAATGAGCAGCTGCTGTTATGCTGACCGATGATTCTATCATGCACCCGAGCATTATCTTCATATTTAAACGTTTTGCAATCTTAATCATCACTAGAGCTTCATCAATGCCACCGCACTTCATTAACTTGATATTAATCCCATCAAAAACTCTTGCTATTTTTGATATATCCGCTGAATCAATACTGTTTTCGTCAGCGTATAACGGTAAAGGTGATATTTCTCTTAATAATGCCGTATCATTAAGTCTGTCTGCGGGAAATGGCTGCTCTATAAACTCAACATTCCTATCAGCGAGCCAATATGACATTTCTTTAGCCGTATCAAAGGCCCAACCTTCATTAGCATCAACACGGATAAGTTTATCGGTTTCTAGACGAATCTGACGAATTATTTTTTTGTCATCTTTGGGGGTTCCTAGTTTCACTTTTAATATGCTATATGGTAATGATAATTCTATTTTTTCATCGAGCTCTTTTATATCACCAATTGCTATTGTATAGCTGGTCCTTGGTAGCGTTCTAACATTGAACTTTAGTATATCATATACCGCCTTATTTTCTTTTTGGCCATACCAATCCCAAATAGCCATGTTTGCAGCAGCCTCCAAAGATCTGACTCCCATCAGCTGAGGCTTAATATGCTCCCATATTTCATTCTTTTTTGTATATTCCGCTGGCAATGAAATACCCTTTCTAAGAATGGAAATTATTTTATCGATAGACTCATTGTATCTATTTGAGGGCGCTGCTTCGCCTCTACCAATAATATTTCCATCAACAAGATAGAAATACAATATATCATAATAATCATATGAACTTCGAGAGATACCAAAAGAATGATTGAGTTTTATTCTATATGTAGAAAACTTAATATTCATTATTCTATTGCATCTTTTATTGCATCTATAAAATCAGAGTCTCCAAACCTAATTAAATCTGTAGTAGGCAATTCATACTTTGTTTTATAATAACTAACCTGTTCAATAGCCTCTTCCTCACTCAGTTCAAATGTTAGTAAATTAATTCCTAAGAATCTAGTCTCTCTAAAAGGCGCCATTAAATCTATATGGATATTCATAAAATTACCTAAATCGGGTATCTCATGGCCCATGACATCTTTATCTCTACTTACATCATGTGTAAGCACCAGATAGTCCGGCATACAACCATGCAAAAGGCCCAAGGTTACGCCAGAATACGCATAATTCGTTATAGAGCCCTGCCCTTCAATCACTACTAAATCAGTTTCGATTTCAGTATTATTATCAATTAGATGCTCAACCTCTCCAGCCATAAAATCAGCGATAACCGCGTCAATCGCGACACCTTTTGAAAGTAAAATTCCTGTTTGGCCTGTTCCTATGAATTCAATATTTTTATTATAAGAAGATAATCTTTCTTTTATCTCCCATGCAGTAGTCATCTTACCTGTATCACAATCGCTACCCACAACCAATAAAACAGGTGTGCTCCGATCTTTCCAAGTCCCTTTTGAGAAATGAGGCGGAGACGGAGGCTTACGCAAGTCTAAGATCTTTGCGTTATTTTGTTTTGCAATATTTAACATCTCTTTATCCTTGGATAAAAAATGATGCATCCCGCTTATAATATTAACACCAAAACTTAGCGCAGAGATTAGCTCACCTTTTACGTCCTCACCGAGAACTCCACCTTGTGGAGCATTACCAATAACTAAAGTATCTGGCTTATATTGCTTAGACTCGTTGAATGATGATACTATAGGAATTTTTCCACCGACCCCGATTACATCTTGAGAGAATAAACCTTGTTTACTCGGATCAATAACAGCTACAACCTCACTCGTTCTATAGCGTATCAGCATGTTGCCTGTCTTATTTTCTATATAGTCAAATGAATCTATAGATAGGATAACATAACGAGCCATAATCGATTAATACTTTGGAGGCCTCTTCTCTACAAAGGCAGTCAGACCTTCAGTTGTTTCTTCCGTCTCAAATAATTCTGAGAAAGTTTTTGCTTCACTAGATAAACCATCAGTTAATTCAGTCCCTGAAGAAATATTAATTAGCTTAATAGATGCTGAAATAGCACCCGGACTATTTTTCATAATCACATTAGCGATACCAATGCAGTAATTGATTAATTCTTCTTTTGAAACCACTCTATTAACTAAACCTATTTCGAGTGCCTCTTGAGCTGTAATATTTCTTCCTGTTATAATTAGTTCATTTGCCAAACCTTTTCCAACTATTCTTGGCAATCTCTGGGTGCCTCCCCAGCCAGGTAGCAAACCAATCTTAACTTCAGGCTGTGCAAACACAGCGTTATCACTTGCAACACGAATATGGCATGCCAGAGCAATCTCACATCCACCGCCAAGTGCAAAACCATTAACAGCAGCGATTACAGGCTTATCCGAGTTTTCTAAAATATTGGCTAGTTTATGTCCAAGATTCGCGAATTCATAAGCCTCACTTTTATTCATTTTTTGCATTAGTTTAATATCCGCGCCAGCTATGAATGCTTTTTCACCTGAACCAGTAATAATTATTACTCTTATATTCCCCTCTGATAGCAGTCCTTCTATTTTACTAATAAACTCAATGATGACATCTTTATTCATTGTGTTCAATGATTCAGGCCTATTAACTGCTACAATCCCTATTCCATCATCTTTTGTTATTGTTATTTGCATATTATTATTCTATTTCCAAAATGTTCTACTGAATAATACGATTACCGTAAAGATTTCTAATCTTCCAAGCAACATACAGAAAGAGAGTATCCATTTCCCCGCAATGGGAAGAAGCGCATAATTATCTGTAGGCCCAAAAGAATTTAGGCCGGGGCCAATATTCCCCATGGCAGATGCGGCCGCACCAATTGCGGATAATAAATCTACCCCCATAAATGTTAACGCTATTGATGAGATGGCAAATGATGTGACAAAAAATAAAAAAAACCCAAGAGTATTTCGAACTACGTCCTCATTAATATGTTGCCTACCAATACGGACAGGTATTAATGCACGCGAGTGCAACATTCGTCTAGTTTCTAAAGCTGCATATTTAACCAGAACCATACTTCTAATAACTTTCATGCCACCACCAGTGGAACCACCCATCGCACCTATAAACATTAACGACAGGAGTACCGCTTGTGTAAAAATTGGCCATAACTCATAATCAGCAGTACCAAATCCTGTTGTAGTTATGATCGAAATAGTTTGAAACATTGAGTCTCTAAAATCTTTTGCAAGGTAGTAACCTTTTTCTGAAGCAATAGAAAAAAATATAAAAATACTAACGGCTATAATTAATGAAAAATAAGTAAGGAATTCCTTATCTTTTAAATAAGACTTTGGTGAACCATTCATAGCTCTATAATGCAGGGTGAAATTTACCCCTGCAACAAACATGAAAAACATGATAATGGTATGTATTAGTGTACTGTCATAATACGCTATGCTTGAATTTTTAATGGAAAACCCTCCCGTTGGCATAATAGTAAAGGCATGACATATTGAGTCAAAAATCGGCATCCCCGCAATGACTAATGCAATGATATTTGCAAATGTTATTCCTAGATAAACGATCCATAGCATTTTTGCTGTTTCTCTTAATCTTGGCTTTATTTTATCTGCGACTGGACCAGGAACTTCTAATTTAAACAGTTGAATACCGCCCGAACCAAGTATTGGTAGAATAGCTATATAAAATACTACAATCCCCATTCCACCAATCCACTGGATGAAAGACCGCCAGAAAAGAATTCCGTATGGTAAGCTTTCTATTCCACTAGTTAAATGAGGTAAAGTCTCCGGATTGCCAATTATTGATGCTCCAGTTGTAGTTACACCGGACATTGATTCAAAAAATGCATCAGTGAAATTTGGAATCGCACCACTAAGATAAAAAGGGAGTGAGCCAGCCAGGGCAGCAAGAATCCATGAAAAAGTAACCACTGCAAATCCGACTTTATTGTTTAATGATTTATTATTTCTTGTAAAAAACCAAACTGGAGTACCTATACATATACATATTAGAGCCGAATAAATAAAACCAAATAAATCATAGCCATCAAAATAAAAAGAAATAAAAATAGGTATCAACATAGTGATACCTAGTAAAGTCAGTAATGCTCCAAGAACATTTAATATAGGTTTTAGATTCATGAAATAAACATTTTATTTATCTTTGATCTTCCATCAGGCTTTGCAAAAACCAATGCTATATCTTCTTCAGTAAGTTGTGAGTTGCCATGCGCGATAACAATTTTACCGTGATGATTAATCATACCAATAATACTATCTTTTGGTAGACTGAGCTCGTTTAATGGCTTTTTAGTTATTTCACTACCTTCTTCAGGCTGTAGTTCAAATGCATCCAACCCTATTTCGTGGAAAGTTGCCACTGACGTATCTGAGATATCACTATGTAATATTCTCAAAATTGAGTTTGCTGTAGATAAATTCTTACTGATTACCGCACCAAAACCTATTTCTTTTATTGTAGGCATATATTCGGTATTAACCACGTGGATTATGCTTTGCTTTGCCCCAAGATGATGAGCCAGCATACCTGCGATTAAATTTGTTTTTTCATTTTCAGTTACGGCTATAAAACTATCAACATCCTGAATGTTTTCTGCTTTTAAAAATTCAATGTCCGTTCCATCACCATATACGACCATCGCATCGTTTAGTTTCGTAGATATTTTACCGGCTTTAGGCCTATCATAATCAATTAATCTCACATTATGATCTTTGGATATCTCCTCGGCTAAGGTGCGCCCAATCTTTGAACCCCCAACAATCATAATATTATTAGTGTTTGAACCGGTGATATTTAAGAGTTCAAGTAAATTTTCAATATTCTTTGACTTAAGCACAAAGTGGGCAATATCACCTTCTCGAAACTTAAAGTCAGAGGTTGGGACAATGGCCTCATTATCTCGTAATACAGCTACAACTGTAAACCTAAAACGATCATTAGTTTTACATATTTCAGAAAGAGTTTTGTTGTCAAGCAATAATTTTTTCCAACGGTCTATTCTTATTCCTACCATTGTTATCCTTCCCCCTTCAAAACTCCTTGCCTGAACTGCATAAGGGTATTTCATCAGTTGTGTTATCTCCCTGCATGCTTCTTGCTCGGGATGGATAACCATGTCAACACCAAATTTTTCAGGTTTAATGATACTATCGCGAGCAGAATATTGCTGATCACGTAGTCTAGCAATGACCTTGTTTGCACCAAGCTCATGAGACTGTTGTGAGGCTATAAGATTAATCTCATCAACTCGAGTAAGGCAAAGCACATAATCAGCATCACTTACTTTAGCTTCTAAAAGAACATTGGGGCTAGCGCCATTACCTTCTACCACGATAACATCCAAATTCTCAGATGCTCGTTGACATTTTTCATGGTCTATATCTACAACAGTGATATCATAGTTTTCTTCACTAAGCGCTTTAGCGACATGAAAACCTACTTCCCCTGCACCGATTATAACTACTTTCATTGACTATAAATCATACTAAGTTGTATAAAAAAAGTTACATTATTTTTTTTATAATAAAACCATTTATTGTTTAGCCTGATTTTCTATAAATATCAGCACCCAGACGCTTAAATTTTTGTTCAATATTTTCATATCCACGATCTATATGATAAACACGACTAATCTCTGTCTTTCCTTTAGCCGCAAGTGCTGCGATAATTAGTGATGCGCTTGCTCTAATATCCGTTGACATGACAGGGGCCGCAATCAGTGCCTTTTCCCCAATAATAAACGCGGTATTACTCTCCACTCTAATATTAGCGCCAAGTCTGGCAAGTTCAGGGATATGACTAAATCTATCATGATACACAGTATCTTTTACAACAGAAGAACCATTTGCTAGGGACATTAGTGCAACCCACTGGGCTTGCAAGTCTGTTGGAAAGCCAGGGAATACACCAGTTGTCATATCTACAGGCTTAATATTATCTGGAGGAATAACACTAACTGTATCTTTTGTTGCTTTTATTTCACAGTCTGTATCACGCAGCTTATTAATAACATTCTCAAGGTGTTCAGGTATAACATCTTCAACTTTAATCTCGCCTAATAATGCCCCAGCAATAAGAAACGTTCCTGCCTCAATTCTATCTGGAATAATTTCAATATCTGCAGGCCTCAGCTCATTGACTCCTTCAATAATTAATGTGTCTGTCCCTACTCCTTTTATATTGGCACCCATACTATTTAAAAATTCACACAGTTGTTTAATCTCAGGTTCTTTTGCGCAATTATAGAGTTTAGTAATACCCTTCGCTCTTATGGCTGCCATTGCAAGATTTCCAGTGGCTCCAACGGATGGAAACTCAAAATAAATATCAGTACCAACCAGTTCTTCTGCCTCTGCTAAAATATTACCACTTTCAAGATTTAGTTTTGCACCGAGCTGTTCTAAACCTTTCAGGTGGTAGTCTACTGGTCTTGGTCCCCAAGCACAACCACCTGGCAATGATACGTTCACCCTCCCAAATCTCGATATTAATGGTCCTAGAACATAGAACGATGCTCTCATAGTCTTGACTAAATCATATGGAGCCTCTGGGTTATTTGCCGTTGAAGAGTTAATCGTTAACTTTCCATTATCAAATGTTGTAGCCGCACCAATGATATTTAAAAGCTTCATCATCGTTCTTGTATCTCGCAGATCTGGAACCTTATGAATAGTAAACTCCCCTGGAGCTAGCAATGTTGCAGCCATCACAGGCAATACAGCGTTTTTTGCACCACTAATTTTGACTGTGCCGTTAAGAGGTTTGTTTCCATTAATAATAATTCTATCCATTATTAGGCTATTACCTCATCACCAATAAATAAATTATTAATTACTTCTTTACTAAAGTTGCCATCAAGATATTCAGCATTAACAGCTGTGTGTGAGTCTTTTGCTGATTTTGTTATGTGTAAATGTCTGTCAGCTTTTTTTGCGATCTGGGGTAAATGCGTAATACAGATAATTTGCTTGTGCCTTGATAATTTTTTCAAGTGGTTAGAAACTTTTTGTGCCGTTTCTCCAGATATTCCGGTGTCTATTTCATCAAATACTAGTGTGGAAACAGGGTTTTGATCTTGAAACACTGTTTTTATAGCTAACATTATTCTAGACATTTCTCCTCCAGAGGCTATTGAGGCCATAGGTTTTAAAGGCTCTCCAGGGTTTGCAGAAAGTAAAAACTCAACCTCATCAACACCTTTTGAGAAATGTTGGATTGGCTCATTATTAAATGAGATAAAACTATTTTCTTTAAATTTTTGAGATATATTTATACTAAACTTTGCTCCATTCATATTCAAATCAACCAATGATTTTTCAATTAAGCGAGATAAAATTTTTGATTTATTCTTTCTACTGATTGATAATTCAATAGCAAGTTTATTATATTTTTTTTCTAAATCTTCAATCTTTTCACTTAAATCTTTGTCTGACTTAACGAATGAAGATAATTCAGCTAATTCTTTCCTCATCAAATCTCTATTATCAATAACAGATTCAATTGAACCACCATATTTTCGTTTTAAAGATTCTAATACAGATATGCGTTCTTCGATAAATGACAATCTTGTTTTATCAATCTCATCTCTTGAGAGTCTAGATTCAATTTCAGAATCAATATCCTGAAGTTGTACCACTACGGTATTGAACTGTTCCTCAAAGTTTGAAATTTTTTCATCGTATTTCTTGAGAGAAACTATTTTACTTAATATGCTATTTAGATTAGATATGATACCCTCATCATGATTATTTAGTTTCAATTTTAGAAAATTAAAGAAAGTTAATATCTCTTCTATATGGTTTAGCTTTTTATATTCGCTTATGAGCTTAGCTTCATCTTCAATCTTAATATCTGCTAGTTCAATTTCATTTAGTTGAAAATGCAAGAGTTCTTTTTTTTCTTCATATAAAGATAAGTTTTGTTTTAATTGATCCATCTGTTTTTTACTCTTCTCAAGATTAACAAAAACTTGCATGATTTCATCCACTTTATTTTGATGATTACAATAATAATCTAGATAGTTAATATGGTTTTCTTTCTTAAGTATAAGTTGCTGATCATGCTGCCCATGAAAATCTATTTTATGTTCAAATTCTTTTGTGAGATCATTGATTGAAATAGGAATCTCATTTATATATGATTTTGAGCGACCACTTTTACTAATTATTCTACGATAAGATTCACCAATAAAATCTAAATCAATAATACTATTTTCGGTTCCAGATTTAATCATCATTCTATCTGTTTTTTTTCCAGCGGCGACAGACAATGCTTCAATGATAATAGATTTACCTGACCCGGTCTCACCAGTTATCACTGTTAAGCCAGGATCAAATTCAATAGAAATTTCTTCTATAATCGCAAAATTTTTTATTAATAAATTTTTTATCATTAGCCTATAATCTTTGAAAATTTATGATTAATAATAATAGCTAAAGTTAATCCTATAGCATCAGCAATAACATCAAAAGAGCTTGAAGACCTCTCAATTACAGTAAGCTGATATGTTTCATCTATTAAAGCAAAACAAAGCCCAAGAACAAAACTTAGATAAACCGGGTAATGAGTTTTATCACTAAGACTATTAACTAATAAATGACCGAGTATAAAATATTCTAACACATGTAATAGTTTGTCCATTCCAAATATATACAATTCTGGAACACTATTACCTGGGATGGATGATCCAATTGTAATAACTAGACAAAAAATTATAACAAAAAAGTTATATGTTCTCGTACTCACCAATTACACTTGCTACTTCCAAAGGTAAATCAGAGGCGATAAGACCTCTATATCCTCTATTTTTTATCAGATTATCAGCAGCCTTTCCATGTAGATAACTTGATAGTCTGCACGCATCATAATTATTCATCTTTTGAGAAATAAATGATGCAATCATGCCACTTAAAACATCCCCAGAACCAGCAGTAGCGAGGCCAGGGTTTCCTGTAGAGTTAAGACTCAATTGATTGCCATAAGCGACACAGGAGGGGACATGTTTGATAAGTGCGACTCCTGTATAGGTATTCATAAAACCTTCTACTGTATGAATAAAATCACAAATAATTTTTTTTCTATCCATATTTAGAATTTTTGAAAATTCTCCTAGATGAGGTGTTATCACAAGATTATCTAATGAGCCTATTATTTGATTAAAACATGAAAGGCCATCTGCATCTAAAACGATTGGCTTATTTATCGTGTTTATTAGTTCTGTTACTAACTTAATTGTTTCCTCATTCAAACCAAGTCCAGGGCCAATCACTAATGAATCAGCCCATTCAACTTTTTCCATTATATTATCATAATTATGCATACTTAAATACCCTTTACCATCATCCTCACAAGAAATAGTCATTCCCTCAAGTATATATTTTTCATAAATATTGCTTAGTGATGATGGGCAAACAGTGATTGAGATGCCCGCACCAGACCTTAATGCGCCATAGGTTGATAAAATAGCTGCCCCTGTCATACCAATACTTCCTGCAATTATTAATACTTTACCTCTATCTTGTTTATAAGTATTTGAGGGAACCTTAACTAATATTTCTTCTACTTCTCTAGGTTTAAATAATTTACACGCTATCTCATCTATACCATCTAATGCAGCCTTAGGGAAACCTATATCCGCAACTTTAATCTCGCCAGCATAATCCTTACCATCAGCTAGATATAAACCAATTTTACTATAGCCAAAAGTGATTGTAATGTTTGCTTTAACTGCAATTGGTGAGGCTAATCCATTATTTGCATTAAGACCTGATGGAATATCTACTGATATGATATACATATCAGATTGATTAATCCAATTGATCCAAGGGATCAAATTTTCTTTTAAATTATCCCTGAATCCGATTCCAATAATTCCATCAATTAATAAATCAAATCCATCATACTGTATAAATTCAAATCCATATGATACAGAGCCAGATAGGTCAACATACTCATCATGATATCTAGCGGACGGTCCTCTAATATCATTTTTTTCTATTATAAAATGCACATGTACATCATATTTCTTTTTAAAGAGAATGATTGCTGAACAAATTGCATCACCCCCATTATTGCCTTTTCCACAAAGAATAAGTATCCTAGGTTTGTTATTTACTAATAAGCTATACTTTTCTACGCCACTAACAATACTATCAGCTGCTGAGGCCATTAGTGCAGATTGGCCAACGCTATAATTTTCTATTGAAATTTTATCCAACTCTACCGATTGGTTTTTCGTGAGAATTCTCATTAATGATTTAATTCAGATAGAGCAAATGCGATAGCATGTGTTTCAGTATGCGATATTGAAACTTTTACTGAACCATTATATTCTAGATCTAAATTCACATATGGTGAACCATCTGCATTATTAATAATCCTAATGCTTAGTAAATCAATAGGTTGATCGAAACCACTAGATTTGATCGATTTTATTACCGCTTCTTTCGCGGCAAACCTACCAGCATAATGAATTGCAGGGTTTGATTTAGACTGGCAATATTTTTGCTCTTCTGTAGAAAAAACTCTATTTAAAAATTTGATCTGGTATTTTTCTATTGATATCTTAATCCTGTCAATATCAACTAGATCTGTTCCAATATATAATTCAGACAATATTATTTATTTGTTTTATAATAGGAATTATTTCAGAAATATTTTGAATATCCCAGTCAGCGCCTGAATGTTTGGTCTCAAATGTATCACCATATACTGCAAAAGCAGTCCTCATCCCTATTTGTTTTGCACCTACAACATCTCTATCAGGCCAATCACCTATCATTAAACTATCTTGAGGTTTTAACTTTAGCTTTTTAAGTGCCATTTCGAATGGTATTGAAGATGGTTTTCTTTCGCCACTATCATCAAAAGTAATAACAGCATCGAAAAAATGATATAGATTTAAATAATATATTCTCATCCATGCTTCCCGGCTCGGCGCATCGGAAACTACCGCTAATTTAATACCTAACTTTGTTAGATTAACTAGAGTACGATTAACATTTGGATAAGCAAGTAGATTAGCTTCTCTTGCCCTTCTGTAAGCAACAATTCCTGCTGCAAGAAATTTATTGTCTACGTATCCAATTGATTTAGTTAGAAAAACATCAAATACCTTTTGGTTCTCCCAACCAAATTCTTCATAGATTGAAATTATATCTTTAAATGATTTCACCTCATCAATTTCAAGACCTGCCTCAATCATACCTCTAATTGCAGATTTTACAGCAACCTCCTTCATTTTCATGAAATCTAAAAGAGTATTATCAAGATCAAAAATAACACCTTTTATAGGGAGACTATAATTCATAACTATTTCTGATACTTTTCAGGGTTTTTTATTTCATCCATTTTTCTTTGAGCTAACTCTCTATATTTTCTATCAACCTTATTAGCTTCTTCTAGATGTTTAAGTGCTCTATTCTTATTACCTTTCCCAAATTCTGCGACACCTTTCTCATACCATCCACCTCCAAATTTTTTCTTTAAGTCTATACACTTTTGAGAAGCTACTGATGCATCTTGATATTTTTTGATAAGATTAAGTGCAGAAGCATATCGAAACCATGCATCAAAATTCTTATCATCTAACTCCGTGGCTTGCTTTAAGTGTTCTGATGCCTTAGTATAAAGTTCTTGAGATCTAGAAATAAGATCTACTTGCTTTTTAGAATCAAGACCTTTTTGTTTTGATTCATCCTCAATTTCTTTGGCTTCTTCACTGAAGGCAAAACCAAGAGCTATGTATGCAGTCGGATATTTCGTGTCAATTTGTATTGCTGTTAATAATATATCTTGAGCTGATTTATAATCTCCTTTCAAAGTATAAATATTACCTATACTAGCATATGGCTTCATATAATCCGGATTAATTTCCATCGCTTTATTATAATTAATTAACGCAGAATCTAATTGATTTTCAGCCTCTAAAATCGCACCAATGGTAAACCATGTTTTATAATGTTCAGAATTAATAGCAATAACTTTATTAAAATAATCCATGGCTTGATCAGAATTACCCATCTCTTTTTCTATACGTCCTAATTGGTAATAAGCTTTAAAATAATTTTCATCGTACTCTATAGCTTTTTTATATCCCTCGATAGCTTTTTCTAAGTCGCCTCTTCTATATGCTTTATTACCAGAGTTGAATAATAATCCTGTTACTTTTTTAAACATTACTTTTGCTTTTTGATGCTCAGGATATATTCTTAACACTTGTGTTGCATAATATGCAACACCTTCGATATCCTTTTTCTTATATTTAATTACGCCCATATTATAATATGGTTGTGAATAATAAGGATATTTTTCAGTTAATGATTGAAATTCGGTGAATGCCAGGTCAGTATTACCTTGTTTTAATGTACTCATGGCATTAACCATTGCTCTATTTATTGATTCTAATTCTTTAACCCAAGGTCGAAATTCTTCATCTAGGTTAACAGCTTTCTCTGCTAAAGGAATAGCTTTATTTATTTCACCTTTTCTAAGCCATATCTTTGATTGAGACACAACTGCAGGCGCAAATGATTGATCAACATTGAGAGAAGCCTGTAATAAAGAATCAGCTGATTTTAAATCTCCAATTTCCATTTTACTATTAGCATCAGCAAGTAGCACCTCAGGATCTTGACAGAACACAAAGGAATTAGCATTAATAGTTACAAATAATAATATTAAATATGTTCTCATTTTCTTCTCTTTCATACTTTATTTTCGTAACCGTTTTTTGACATTGTTTAATCCTTTCCACGATTTTTGATGATCAGGATATAAGTTTAATGCTTCATTAAAATAGAAGGCGGCACCTTCAAAATCATTTTGTCTAAACTTTGTAAGACCCATATAGTACTGTGCCTCTGGAAAATATGGGTATTTTTCAACTATTGTTTGATATTCCTGCATCGCAGTATCATACTTTCCTTTCTGAACACTCATCCTACCCTTTTGTATTTTACTTCTAATTTCATTTAGACCATCCCACCATGATCTAAAATCTTCATCTATACGAACAGCCATTGTCGCATATTCGTTTGCTTTAACTAAATCTCCTCTTCTAAGCCATAATTCTGAAAATCCGACTCGAGCTGGTGCAAAAGAAGGATCGATATCAAGTGCCTGCTGTAACAAAGATTCAGCTAATTTTAATTCTCCAATTTTCAATTTACTGTTAGCCTGATTAAGAAGAACATCTAGATCTTGGCAAAATAAAAAGGAATTAATAATAAATATTATATTCAACAATATTAAAAATCTTCTCATGCTGTTTTAAATCTCATCATTTTATTATTAAAATATTTCATAATCATTATTCATTAGATCAAAAAATATGTGTAACAAAATATTGGTTATTACTTTTTGATTTTTGATACTTGAGTAGATAGTGTCTCAAGTTTTGTACTTACACCATTAATATTTCTTTCTAGGCCAGCAATATTACCGTTAATTACTGCTATTGCTTTATTTATGTCATCTACTGACTCTTTTAATTGACTTATATAAAGCTCAAGATCACTGCCTAAGTCTGTTGTTTTTGTGTCAATTTTTTTCATATCACGGTTTACACTATATAAACTATCATTAAAGGTATCCGTCACTTCATTAACCGCCTTTTTATTTTGTTTCCATAATAATTCCATAGTACTTATTAGTTCACCCTGCGACACTCTAAGCGAATCATGCAGTGCATTTAATTTTTTATCCATAGAATTCCCTAATTCTATTATCGCACTATGATTTGAGTTAATAGATTCTTGATTTAAACCAATCGACCCTCTATTTTCTTTTATTGATCTATTAATATAATCAAAAGATTTTTCAACCCTTTGTACCTCTCTATACAGGTTTGCTACTGAGCCTGACATAATATCTATCTGACTTTTATTATTTGTAATTTCTGTCGACACATCATTTATATCATCCATGATATTTGCGGTTGAACCGGACAATACATATGTCTGATTTATATTTTTGACTAGATTATCTTCTGCAATTGCCAAACCATTATTGATTTGGCTTATCGTATCTCCAACCATTCCGATATTTTGTCTATTCAAAGATATATCAACCTCGTGTTCTACAATATCATGTGTGACCTCTAAAAGTTGTTTAGATTTTTCCTGATCTTTGGTATGCAAACGTAATAGATCAGCCTCAAACTCTTGTTGTAAGATTTCAATTCCTTTATAGATTTGATATAAATTATTAATATTATTTTGTAGAGAATCTTTCCAGGAAACAGTTTTTCCAGTAAGATTCTCTACATGTCTTCTAACAAATTCTATTTGGTCCGACATATAGGTAAGGTCACCCTTTTTTGCTAAATCTTCTCTCCCAATAATATCCTCTGGCTTTATTTGGACAAATCCCATATCCGTTTTTAAAAAAATCTTATTCGGCTTCTCATGAGTAATGGTACCTTGGATGATAGATCCATCTCTAAGAAAAAGGATCGTTGTATTCTGCGCTAATAGAGCTGAACACATTAAAAATGTACATAATATAATGTTTTTAGTTTTTTTCATTCCTGATACCGTGCAGGTTAGATTTGAAATCTACTCTGTTGAAACCAAAAGGGCAAAGGCGAACAGAATAAAATATATTTTCTAATTTTATAGCTATTTGATGTGAATTACAAATTTCTGATAATACAAATATTAGTTTAATTATGCATAAATAATGTGCCGAAGGCCGGACTCGAACCGGCACGAGGTTTCCCTCACGGACCCCTCAAGCCCGCGTGTCTACCAATTCCACCACTTCGGCATAAAATCTATTATAGATCTCTATCATAACATTACAACGCAGGTGAATTAAAAACCGTATACTCTACCTATAAACTTATCCGATGTGGAAAAATAATTATTCCCCTAGATCAAGTACTGACTCTTCTTGATCAGGAATCACATTCTGAGGCTGCTGCTGAATAGGATTATTTTCGGAAGCTTTCTTTACCAATGATGAGCTTGACTCTGTAGTCGGCCCGCTTAATATACTAATGAAAATAGCTAGGCCAATAAATATTAAAGCCAGCCAAGTTGTAATTTTGCTTAATACATTACCAGCACTTTGACCGCCAAGGATACTACTAGCAGCCTGGCCACCAAAAGTGCCCGAAAGTCCACCACCTTGGCTAGCCTGCATAAGAACAACTGAAATCAACAAAATACTAACAATAGTATGCATAACAATTAAAAATACAATCATATTTACCTCAATTATTTATTGTTCGTTAACTATTTTAACGACATCTGTGAATTTAATAACATCTAAGCTTGCACCGCCAATAAGAAATCCATTAACCCCATCTATTGAAATTAGTTCATTTGCATTGTCTGAATTAACTGATCCACCATAGAGAATTGGAGTTTTATCACTATTATTATTAGTATATAAGCGAGATAGTATTTTTCTAATAAATGTATGTATTTCATTGATTTTTTCAACAGTCGCTGTCAATCCAGTACCAATTGCCCAGACAGGTTCATATGCAATAATAATATTATCTATTGATTTAACATTAGTTAAACCTTTTATTATTTGCTCTTCAATAATATCATAAGTTTTTCCATTATTCATTTCATCTATGGTTTCACCAATACAAAGAATAGGCTTCATCCCAGCATTGATTACTCTAGACATTTTTTTACCAATCAATTCATTATTCTCATGAAAAATGTGTCTCCTTTCTGAGTGACCTATAATAACATATTCAACATTACACTCTAAAAGCATCTCTGTTGATATTTCACCAGTATATGCGCCTTGAACTTTATAAAAACAATTCTGAGCACCTAAGTAATATGGCGGAGAGATATCAATATTGTATAAACTGGTGAATGGCGGACAAAAAATAACATTAACATTATTAATTATTGGAAGACTGCTTACTACATCAATAATGAAAGTTTTACCCTCTCGGGGAGTTTTATTCATTTTCCAGTTACCTGCTACTATGGGTTTTAGCATAGCTATTACACCTCCAACTTTTCTATAGCTTTAAGGCTTTTTCCTGACATTAATTCTAATGATGCCCCTCCGCCTGTTGAAACGTGAGTTAATTTTTCCATTATATTAAAATATTTTAATGCAGCTGAGGTGTCTCCGCCTCCTGCAATTACCATCGTGCCATTTTCTACAATTCTCCCAAGATTATCAGCAATTAATCTAGTCCCATTAGAAAAACTACTTTTTTCAAATACACCCATAGGTCCATTCCAAATAACAGTAAAAGCAGAGTCCAAAACTTCATTGAATTTTTTGATAGATCTTGGTCCAATATCCAGCCCCATTAAATTATCAGGTATTTCTCTAATATTTACTGCACTTTGCAAAGGATCTTCATCTATATTTTTCGAACATATCACATCCACCGGAAGCATTAAATCTTTTCCACTTAGTCGCGCCAGATCTATTATTGACCTAGCTTTTTCTACCATACTAGACTCTAATAGAGATCTCCCTATATTATATCCCATAGCTTTAAAAAAAGTGAACGCCATCCCTCCGCCAATTATAATTTTATCAGCCTGATGGATATACCTATTAATTAATTCAATCTTTGTGGATACTTTTGCCCCGCCAAGTATTAATACTAACGGCCTTCTAGGCTTATTTAATATTTCTTTTAGATATTGTATCTCTTTTTCAATTAAAAATCCGATACCATAATTTTTAAAATAATTAACAACACCAACATTTGATGCGTGTTTCCTGTGAGCAGTCCCAAAAGCATCATTGATATATAGTTTCCCATGCCTTGATAGTCGATTAGAAAACTCAGCATCGTTCTCTTCTTCTTCTTTATAAAACCTTAAGTTTTCCAGAAGATGTATCTCTCCCGGTTTTAAGGATAACGATGTGTCAATAGCATCTCGAGAGATACAATCTTCTGAAAATTTTATAGGACACTCTAACATAGATGCAATTGATTCACCGATAGGGATAAGACTGAGTTGTTTAGTCTTTTTACCTCCTGGTCTTCCTAGGTGTGACATAATAACTATTGATGCTCCCTCACTAAGACAATAAGTAATCGTTGGTAGACAAGATTTTATTCTAAAATCATCTTCAATATTTTCACCTGATAGAGGCACATTCAAATCCAATCTCATTAGTATTGTCTGGCCTCTTAGATCAAATGTTTTGATTGATCTAAGCATCTATAATATTAATAATTTTCATTGTAATTAATTTGCTTTATTCTTTGATTTATTGTGTACAAGGCGCAAAAAAATAGAGTTTAAAGAAAACAGTTAACATAATATTAACCAAATGATTTATTATAAAACAATGCTTAAGGGCATTTTATTTGCTCTAACAAGATTACAAATTAATTCGATATAATGAAATCTGATCCGTTCATAATAAAAAATAATAATACTTTTCATGAACTCATGTCTCATCGCGTTCATGAAATATTATTAGTTGCTAGCCCATATGATGCTTTTATACTTGAAGAAGATGGAGGATTAACTGAACAAATTATGACAGAATACATAGGAATGAATTTTAATTATGCCCCAAGAGTAACTCGTTCGTCTACAGCTGCTAATTCAATGGCATATTTATCTAAAGATAATTTTGATCTAGTGATCGTGATGCTAAGGATCGAAGATACAGATCCAATCTCTTTAGGAAAAACGATAAAAAAACTTTATCCTAATATGCCGGTTATTTTATTAGCATTTGATGAAACAGAGATTAAACAACTTTCACAAAAAATATCTCCAAGTTCAATAGACCGTGTTTTTATCTGGTCAGGAGATGCCTCGGTCTTTCCCGCTATTATCAAATATGTCGAAGATAGAAAAAACGCCGAAAAAGATATTATTAAAGGTAATGTGCGCGCAATAATATTGATTGAAGACTCGCCTAGAATGTATTCTATACTTTTACCATTGATCTATAGAGAAATAATATTCCTAACAAAAAACTTAATGAATAAAACTCTTAATTCAACACACAAATCATTACACCTGAGAGGAAGATTAAAAGTATTGCTTACGCCAAACTATGAAACAGCAAAGAAATTTTCTGAAAAATATGGTGACAATATTATTGGTGTTATTTCTGATGTAAAATTTCTGAATAAAGGGAAAAAGGATGCCCATGCAGGTATGAAATTTGCAAAGGCGATACGAGATAAACATCCTGCAATGCCTATTATTTTACAGTCTACTGATAAATCTAATCAAGATTTAGCAAAGACTATAGGAGCAGATTTTTTACACAAAAATTCAAATACACTACTTAAAGACCTAAGAAACTTTATGATCTTTAATTTTGGTTTTGGCGATTTCATATTCAAGAACTTTAAAGGAAAAGAAATTATAAAGGCAACAAATATAGATGAACTAATAAGCGGAGTTGAAACTGTCCCAATAGAATCAATTGTATACCATGGAAAAAGTAACCACTTTTCTAACTGGCTAGCAGCCAGGTCTGAGTTTGACCTAGCAACAAAATTGCGGAAAATCAATGTGGACCAGTTCGATGAAAAAGAACAAATCAGAGATGCAATAATCGAACAAATAAACTCTCCAAATACACAATTAAGATTTGGTGAAGTGGGAGACTACTCATCTGCCAACAATAAAAGATCGAGATTTTATAGAATGTGTGGAGGATCATTAGGAGGTAAGGCCAGAGGGCTAGCATTTGCTAAAGATATGTTAAAACAATCTGGTATTGATAATAGGTTTTCAAATGTGAAAGTAAAAATCCCAAAAACAGCAATAATTGGGACTGACGAATTTGACCGATTTATGAAAGATAATAGATTATGGGACGACGCATTAAAAGCAAAACAGGATAAAAAAATAGTGACATTATTTTTAGGTAGCAGGCTATCTATGGATCTGATTTTAAAGCTTGAATCATTTTTAAAAGAATGTCGTTACCCCATAGCCATAAGATCATCAAGCCTTTTAGAAGATTCGCAATATCAGCCACTATCAGGCGCATACTCAACTTTTATGCTAGCTAATAATCAGAAAATCTTTAAGGATCGTATCGGTGAACTAAAAAAAGCAATAAAACTGGTGTTCGCATCAATCTTTTATAATGAATCAAAATCACATTTTTCACATACTGTTCATAGGACAGAAGAGGAAAAAATGGCCGTTATAATCATGGAAATTGCTGGTCAAGAATATTCAAGCGGTAGATTTTATCCTACATTTAGCGGGGTATTAAAGAGTATTAACTTTTATCCTGTTTCATATATGGAGCGTGATGAAGGTGTCGCTTATTTAGCTCTTGGTTTTGGGAAAACAATAGTTGATGGAGGTAAATGTCTTGGCATATCCCCAAAATACCCTGCAATTAAACCGCAATTTTCTACAATCAAAGCAACCTTAGCAAATTCTCAGTCTAATTTTTACTCTCTTGATCTAAATAATAATGATTATGATATTTATAACGATTTAAAATTAAATAATCTATCAAGCTCTGAATCAGATGGTGCACTAAAATGGGTTGGTGGTGTAGTAACCTCAGAGGATAATATCTTAAGAAACTCATTATCTTATAAGGGAACAAGGGTGGTTAATTTTTCTCCAGTTTTAGAATGGAAAATAATCCCTCTATGTGAAATACTAAACGAATTGTTAGCACTAGGTGAAAAAGCGTTAGGCTGTCCTGTCGAAATTGAATTTGCCGTCAATATTTTCAAAGATAATGATAAGGCCTCAGAATTTTATCTATTACAAATAAAACCTATGGTTTTAACTACAACAAAAACAATATCATTTGAGAAAATAAAAAAAGAAGAAATATTTTCTGAAAGTCAAATAACCCTAGGTAATGGGAAATCTGATAATATTAAAAACTTATTATATCTTCGGACAAATAAATATGATCCTTCTCAGTCAAATAAAATTGCTAAAGAGATTGAATCGTTCAATAAGAAAATTGGTAAATCAAATCCATATATACTTGCTGGCCCTGGCCGTTGGGGATCTGCAGATCCATGGCTAGGTGTACCTATAAACTGGCAACAAATATCTCATGCAAAAATCATTATTGAGATTGGGCATAAAAATTTTCCAGTAGACCCATCGTTTGGCAGTCACTTTTTTCAAAATTTAACCAGTCTACATATTGGTTATCTTACTATTGATAATAAAAATAAAAATGACTTTATTAATGACTCCTGGCTTAATCAATACAAGTCAAAAGAAAAGGGGGAATTTATAGATTGGTATCAGTTCAACTATCCATTTAAAACAGTTATTGATGGGCTTTCAGGAAATGGTAAAATAATAATACCAAAGTCTGAGGATAAAGTTAAAATGGATGAAAAAGATTCAACTGGTATATAATTATTATACTACACCCTGGTCGATCATTGCATCAGCAACCTTAATAAATCCAGCGATATTAGCTCCTTTAACATAATCAACGGCCTTGCCCCCACTTCCATGCTCAACACATGAGGAGTGTATGCTTTGCATAATATTAAATAATTTTTTATCTACCTCATCTCTCTCCCAATTAATCCTCATACTGTTTTGACTCATTTCTAATCCTGATACTGCAACGCCGCCTGCATTCGCAGCCTTACCCGGACCAAAAAGAACTTTAGAACTTTGGAATATGTTGATCGCTTCAGGATCCGATGGCATGTTTGCCCCTTCACTGACAGCAACTACACCATTTTTTACTAATTCATTTGCATCAGACTCATTTATCTCATTTTGAGTCGCACATGGGAGAGCAACATCGCACTTAATACCCCAAGGGCGCTTACCATCAAAGTATTCACAACCAAAATTATCTGCGTACTCTTTGATCCTACCTCTTTTGTTGTTCTTCAAATCAATGACCCACTTTAGTTTCTCTTCATCTATCCCATCTGGATCATATATAAATCCAGAAGAATCAGACAAGGTGACAACCTTCCCGCCAAAATGAGTTGCCTTCTCGGTTGCATACTGAGCAACATTCCCTGAACCAGAGACAGCAACACATTTCCCATCAAGACTATTATTAGTATGTTTTAACATCTCATCAACAAAATAAACACATCCATACCCAGTAGCCTCAGGACGAATTAATGAGCCCCCCCAGTTTAGTCCTTTACCAGTCAATACTCCTGTGAATTCATTTCTAACCCTTTTGTACTGACCGAACATGTAACCAATCTCACGACCGCCTACGCCTATATCTCCAGCAGGAACATCCGTATCAGGTCCGATATGTCTAGATAACTCAGTCATAAAACTCTGGCAAAAACTCATAACTTCATTATCTGATTTTCCTTTTGGATCAAAATCAGAACCACCTTTTCCTCCACCCATGGGCAAAGTTGTAAGACTGTTTTTAAAGACCTGCTCAAAACCTAAAAATTTGAGTATACTGAGGTTTACAGAGGGATGGAATCTTAGGCCCCCTTTATAGGGACCTAAGGCAGAGTTGAACTCGATTCTGTATCCACGGTTTACTTCGACATCTCCCTTATCATTTCGCCAGGGGACTCTAAACATAATGACCCTTTCTGGTTCAACAATTCTCTGCATCACTCCAGAATAAATATAATCTTGATTTTCTGTAAGAAACCCCCATAAAGATTCAACTACCTCATGCACAGCCTGGTGAAACTCAGGCTCATTGTGGTTTTTATGCTCAACCATTGCCATAAAATCTTCTACAGATGAATACATTGACATCTCCTCGCTTTATTTTCTGAACGGCAAAATTAATAAGTAATTTTCGATACAAACAGCCTATTTTTATAATTCTATCATTAGTTTTTTCTTATTGTGATATTTAATTTTATGCATAAATAAATACATATTAATGGCGGAGTAGCTCAGCTGGTTAGAGCATCGGAATCATAATCCGAGTGTCGGGGGTTCGAGTCCCTCCTCCGCTACATTAATTTAATCTTATGAAATTTTGCTAAAACGTTATACAAAATATTTAATTAACTCTCCCAAAATATTCTTATTTATAATTCTTTTTAGTATATCACTAAACGCACAGACTAGGCGTTATGAGGGTAAGAAAAAGCTAAAAAATAAAAACTCTATCTCTAATATATCCGCTCAAAAGGGATTGACAATTATTGGTGGGAATAATATGTCTACTATCAAATACAATGATAATAAGATAGGTAACCAAATTGATATTAGTGCACAAAACGGTTCTAATATCGGTCTTGAATATCGTTTCCCTCGATTAATTGTAGGAGCTGGCTTTCTTCAAAGGGGTTCAAAACTTAAAGAAGCTACGACCATAAACATTGGTGGCGTTGATTATGAAATTGAAATCAGTGGCTATGAAGTGTATAATTATGCAGCTGCACATATATTTTACCCAATTTCAATTAATGAACAAATTGAAGTATTTGGTGGTGTGCAAGTAGGCAGCTCACTTGGTGGTACATCAGTTGCAAAACTAAGTTTTACAGAATTTAACAGCAGTCAATCTGATGAGATTGATATGAAGCCTAAAGGATTTGGTTTAGATGCTGGATTACAATTCGGTGCCGATTATATGCTGAATCATAGATTCGGATTAAGATCATCTTATTATCTGGGTATGACAAATGTGAGAGATACCTTAAGTAATAACTTGAATTTTAAAAACAGCACTATAAGTCTATCCGCAATAATTAAACTAAAAGGATTAAGAAAAAAGTCTAATATTGAAAAACCAGTTTCAAAAATTAATACCAAATCCAGACTGATACTTCCAACAAAAGCCCTGGAGATTCAAATGGCTGGCAGAATAGGTTCAGATACGGATACCCGGTCAAAAGTTGCAATAGAATATGGACTCAGAGATGACATATCCATAGGAATATCAAACAGCAATTATTTAAACACTTTTGATTTTTTTGCTAGAACAAATTACTTGAACAAGTTCATAGATAAATATGGCTATCCTATAAACCTAATCTATAATTCAATCATAAGCGCACAAATGGATAAACCGGTAATAATTGATGAATTAGACAAACTTATTTTCTTACACAAATTAATTATCGAATACAAAATAAAATCAAATATTCGACTTAAATTATGTCCGACATATATACATAAAAATATTGCTGATACAAAACTAGAGCCAGAAGGTTATCCCTGGGATATATGGTTCCTTGAAACTGGTATAGATTGGATTTTCAAAAATAACATTGAAATATATGGTAATTTAATTCAACAAATGACAGATACAGATATATCTCAAGGAAGTCAAACTTCAATGAAGATTGGACTTCAATATTTTATTAAAACGATAAGTTTAGATTTATCTATTACAGATCTATATCATCTCCACGGAACGGCTATAATCGATGACCTAGGAGTAAATAATTATACAGAAAATTTAAGAATGGGTTTTCAAATAAATAAAATGTTCAACTAATAATATGATGTTTAAAATTAAATCTCTTAGACTTAGTCTATTGATTCTTTGCGTCACCATGATACACTCATGTAAGTGGCGCATTGAAGACCAGCCCGGTTACTGAGTAATTACATTCCCCCAGGATGGGGCGACTTGTAATGAAATTGTAACCATAGGCATCGATGCAAGTGATCCTGATGGTATATGTGGCGTTGAAATTAATGTTAATGATTTTAAAATAGATATTCCGCTGAGTGAAATATTAGGCAAAATTAACGATGAGCCAATAGAGATAAGCTTAAATACAAACGATCTCCCAGATGGACCCGTAAAGATTTCCGTTAGCATATGCGATTGTAATGATAATTGCACTGAAAGTCCTCCCATCACTTATACCATAGACAATACACTATCAGTACCTGATACTATAAATATTACTTCTGCAAATTTTATGAATAGTGGCTTTAACATTAACTGGGAAAAATCAGATGATGGCGATTTTTATCAATATGATCTCTATCATTCAATTAATGAAACTTTAGATGACACCTCACTGATTTTTTCAAGTAATAATATTGATAGGACTAACTTTTTTATGGAGGACACAGACCCTTTTATATTTAACTATTTCTATATAATCGTTACAGATACATTTAATTATTCAACAAAGGGTGACATTCACACTTCATCTCTTGAATCATTACCAGATTCCATAGAGATTACTGATATAAACTATATGAATGGCGGGTTTCACATAACCTGGGAAAGGTCAACCGATGATGATTTTCAAAAATATGATCTCTATCATTCAATTAATGAAACTTTAGATGACACCTCACTGATTTTTTCAAGTAATAATATTGAAAACGTAACCTACTTTATGGAAAATACAGACCCATTAATAATAAACTATTTCTACATTATTGTCTCAGACTCATCAAACTTTTCAACAAAAAGCAAGATTTATACCTCTTCTCTTGATCCTAAGCCAAATGCTATTCATATTGAGTCTGTAACATATGATAATCTTTCCATGAATATATTTTGGAATGAGTCTTTAGATGGTGACTTTTTAAAATATGAACTTTACAAAGGTCTCGATACAACAAGCACCAGCCTATTAGAGACATTTTTTGATAAACTAGTAACCAGCTTTAGTATTAATGATTTTGATCCATACTCATCTAACTATTTCAGAATAATAGTTTATGACACTCTAAATCAAAGCACAAAAGGCAATTTTTTATCTAACTCAATACAACCAACTCCTGAACCAGTAGATTTGGATCCTATTAATTCCTTTGGTAATGAGTTTACTATAGTATGGTCTGTTTATCTTACCAATGACTTTGAGCGTTACAATCTTTATCAAGCCAATGATATAAATATGACTAATAAAGAAATTATTTTCACCACGACTAGCCGGACAGAAAACAGCTATTTTTCTACTGATAATGATTACGAAACTGATTACTATTTTCAGGTTTCTATGATTGATAATTGGGGCTATGAAGTTTATAGCAATATCGAATACATCAACCCTGAATATTTTACATTTATCCACAATTACGATTCGGGCTCTGATACAGATATTGGTTACCATGGTGTACAAACTGCTTCAGGGAAATATAAAATGATAGGTAAAACAAGTTTAGATGTAATAATGATTGGTACGGATAGATCTGGTACTGAACCCTGGTTTTCCAATTATAACTATGACACCAATGAAAGCCCTGTTGATTTAATTGAGACAGAAGAAGACCAGGGATATGTATTTCTATCAAATATAATAAACAGCGAATCAGATACCGATATCAGGATCACAAAAACAGATCAGAATGGCGCACCAATATGGGACATGGTCTATGGTTTTATTGACCCCTATGATGTACCAAGTGGAAACGCTGATTATGGCCTAGATCTTGCGAACGATATATCTCTAGCATTAGATGGTGGATATATCATCACCGGACAATATAATACCGAAATAGAAAGGCACTGGGATCTGTGGGTTTTAAAACTAAATTCCTCGGGAGAAAAAGAAAACGAGCATCTTATCACAGCTTTCGCGAGTAATGATCAAATAATGGAAAATGGTCATGCCATATTAGAGACTATTGATGGATACATTATACTTGGATCATTGGCTAATTTTGAATTAGGTGGTCCATCAGATGTTTGGTTAACCAGGTGGGATTATAACGACGTGGACCAGGGTGATACTCTGTGGTCATCTACATGGGATATAAACACCTACGATTATCCTACTGATTTAATAACCAATCTTGAAGGCGGGTATACAATCGCTGGCTACTCTTCAGATAATAATAACGGAGATGATGGCTCTTCTTGGTTAATTAAAGCCGATATAGATGGTGCGGGTAGCATACTACATTCGTTTACAGGAAATAATTTTATCTATAGTATGATTGAGACTGAAAGCGGAGACTATATTCTAGCAGGTAAAAAAGTTGATGGCTCAAATACTCAAGGATGGATAGTTAGTATTAGTCAAGATGGAAACCAGAACTGGGAAAAACTATATGGTAGCGAGGACATAGATTCTTTCTATAGCATTGAAGAGACAAGTGACAAAGGATTTATCCTAACAGGCGAAACCCATTCTAATGGGTCAAGTGATATCTTTCATGTCAAGACTGATCCCAGTGGAAACGTATTATTAGAAGAATAATACTTTAGTTCTTTAAGATATTTAGGCAGGAAGCTCCTAAAATCCCCGCATCACCATCATGTAACCCTGATAATAATATCTTTATCTTATTCTTTTGGAAACTTAGTAGACTGTCGTTCATAGAATCTTTTGCAAAATCAAGTAACCGATGTTTTGCATTACTTAATCCCCCATAGAATACAAATGCTTCTGGTGATAAAATTGTCGCTATCTGTGCGAGCCCTAGGCCAAGCATGTGACCGGTATATTTATAAATATCAATTACAATTTTTTCGCCATCGTCAAAAGCTTTATCCAATAATTTTCCATCAACTTTCTTAGCTTTAATAATCTTTAAAAAATTATTTTCTGGATATTTTTGTTTATACTCCTTAACAGTATAGTCAATACCCTTTGCTGAAACATACATCTCGAGGCATCCTCTGCGTGCACATCCACATTTTCGACCTTCAGGATCAATAACTAAATGGCCTAGCTCACCAGCGAAACCATCATGTCCATATACTATATTATTGTTAACTATTATCCCACTTCCCAGTCCAGTCCCAAGAGTAATAACTACTACATCATTCATCGATTTAGCTACACCATAATATTTTTCACCTAGCGCTGCTGCATTGGCATCATTTGTAATAGATACTGGAACATTTTTGAAAGTTTTTATTAATGAACATAGATTTAATTCATCCCAGTCCTTACCCAGATTAGGTGGACTTACTACCATACCAGTAAAATAATTTCCATTTGGAACCCCTATACCTATATCTCTGACTATATCCGAGTTATCTAATTCTATTTCCCAATTCTTAACTGTGTTAAATATATTTTCAAACAACGATCTTGGAGGATTGTTAGGATTGGTTAAAATCGAGTCTTTTTTTATTATATGGCCGCTACTATCAATTAATCCAAAAACTGTATTTGTACCGCCTATATCAATTCCTAAAGAATATGTATTATCTATCATATAATCGATTTTATAGTATTAATAAAGTTGGGCTTATATCTGTTTCAATTAATTATTAGTTTAAAATAATTAGAAATGTGGAGGTATTGTAATTAGCTAATGGCAAATAAACTAGTCTGTAACGCCTTGTCTGATCTCCAGGTCAACAATAGGTGCCTGGTTAGGCTCATTCTCAACTTTCACAGTCTTAGTTATCACAGTAGACTTACCATAATTATCCGAAACAGTGAGCTCAAAAGTATATTCGCCAGGAGTACCTTCAAATGATACAATTCCAGAACTTGAGTTAGGCCTAAGTCTTATTTTATTACCACTTAGCTGTTTCCAACTATATCGAATCCTGTCACCCTGGTCAGGGTCAAAAGAACTTGTCGCATCTAGTATCATCGGATACGTGTTAGTCTCTGGTCTACTATCATGAGGAATCTGAACCTTAAACTTAGTCTTTTCTTCTTGCTCAATATTTTCTATTTCATTGATCTGCTCTTGTTTTTGCTGCTCCTGCTGCATCTTTACCTTGATACGATTTTGGTATAATTTTTCGCGTATTTGGCGCTCATATTCTCTCCAGCCAAATAGCCCGCAGCCGACTATTACAATCAGAAATATAGCAAATCCTCTATTCATACGCTTAAATATAAATAATTTGTAATAAAATTGTAGTCATAACTTTCGTTAATTATAAATATTCTATCTTAAATCAAGTAATATTCTTTTTAGGTCAGATCCAATAAATTCTGGATTCTGCAGCTTACTATTATCTTCTTTCTTGGATGCCTCAGGTACTTTTCTATATAAATATTCGGCTAGTTCACCTAGCTCAATTTTATTATCACTGCCCATCGCATCACCTTTTAATCCCTTAAATAAAAAATATGAAAATATACTATGTTTCATTTCATCATTCTCTAATGAGCTTTCTCCTGTTGAAGATGCCGCAAGAATACAAATCTTTTCTGATAAATTTGGGTAACGATAACCATCACTCATTTCAGAATGATTAATATATTTAATATCTAAGATTACTGTTATTGAATTAATATTCTGAAGCACAGATAATAGCGAAAGATCGGTTAATATTTTTTCTAAAGAACATAATGATGCTATTTGATTACTATTACCATCCTTTGGAATCAAATATGGGTTACCATCATACCACATGCCCAAACCAGAATAATAAATATTAATATCCACGTATTCTATATTTGAATATTTGCTTGAAGAAAGAACTCTATTGCGGATAATACCCTGATGTGGATCAAAAATTTTATTAAAATCGCTCTTATCAGGGCCTGATTCCATTTGCCACGGTTTTGATGGCAGTATTTGGTAGTCATCTAGTCCAAAAGCATTTTGCATATATAGCCTAAAGATCTCCCCATCTCTTCTCGTATATTTAGGTTCAGTCAGAGAAATATCTTCATATTTATCCACAGCTAGTATTACAGCCATACCGTTTGGATTTCGTTTTCCTATTGGAATATTTTTTTCAATTTCCAGTTCACCTAATTTAGTAGGATACGGAACTATATTTTTAGCACCAATCTCTTGTATAACTAAATCATTCTTACCTCTATAATGCTTCATCAGCTCGAGATCAATTTGATGTGAAACTGTATTATCTAGATAGTCGGTCGTTTTAAATTTAATAGAAAACTGTTCTCTCTCACTTTTAATCTTAAAATTTATATCAGTAAACTCACCAGGTGTCATCTCATTCAATTCTAAATATCCCGTAAAGTCAATCGCTGAATAGGTATGATTTTCCAGCAAATTAAATTCTATTTTTTCAGTTAAACCTTGTCCAACATTTTGGACACGAACAGTTAGCTCTACAGCTTCACTTTTTGGAATATAATTTGTTCCGAAATTATTTTCGATAGCGTAATCAGCTAGAATAATATTAGGTGAATCTACTGCCTTAGTATTTACAGAAAACTCATATGGCATTTTTATTTTAAAACCATTCTCATCAACTGCCATTATATTATACTTCCAATCTCCCGAGTTCACTTTTAATCCTGCTGAAACATCAAACTCTAAATACTTTGCTTCATCTATATTTAGATTATCTATTATTTTAATTGTATCCATCATAAGCTCATCACTTACATCATTATCAATTGAGGGCCTTATTGATAAACGAATATTTTTTGATGGACTGTTGCCATTATTTAATAACGCAAAACGTAGTTTCCCACTCTCTCGGGCGTCTAAAGAATTATTGCTAGAATTTTCTATTAGCTTATAGTTTTTTATTTGTAAATCAGGCGGTGTATTTGTTTTTCCACATATAATTTGGGAAAATCCACTTGCATCTCCCTCCGCATCTATTGCTGATATTGTATAACAATGCTCCTCATCATATCCCAGATCACGATCTAGATATGCACTTGATTTAACTTTATCAATAAATGTTGTTGAATCATTTTCTAGTTGCTTATATATCTTATACTCAAATATTCCAGAGACATTATTCCAGCTTAATTGATTTGATCTTATACCTCCGACCGCTTTTAATCCTCCGGGTGATTTGAGAAATAATTTTGAACAGTGTTTCTCAGATAACTCACTCTCAACATTATATTTATCTATACTTGTAATCTGATAGCAATGAGTCTCGCCTGGTAGGCATTCATCTTTATAAGAGTTAATATTAAGTTTTTTTATTAATGCACCATCACGGTAAAGATTGTAAGAAATGGCCAGGCTTACCTCATTCCAGATCAGGTTAATCGAGTTATCGTTATTAAAAGATGATAATGTCGGAGGTTCCACATAATCTCTCGTACGTATTTCATAAACCTCTGAGGATAATCCTTCGACACCATTAGGACTTATTGATGATATAGTATAATAATAATTAGTCGAAAAATCTAAACTATCATCGTCATAGATGGGTTCACTTGAGTATCCTATAGTTTTATTATTTTGTTTGATATTGTATTTAGAAGCTCCCTTAACAGTACCCCATTTTATCGTGACATTATTTTTGTTTACTGTTCCACCAATGCTTTCTGGAGAACCGGTTAGTGAGCTATTACAGTAGGATTCACTTAATACACCGGTGACACCATATTTGCCAATCGCCATTATCTGATAACAGTATTTAACACCAGGATTAGTGGTAGTATCTAAATAAGTATCACTTTCAGTTTTAAACAACAATTTATCATCTCTAAATATTTCATATTTTATTGCCTGGGGTATTGTTTTCCAGCTCAGCTGAATAGATTTATCGTCAACCGATGTATTTATTTTTTCGATACGCAATGCCGGATCCTTTTGTATAGGCTTTACATTAGAGTATGTATATATCAATGGTATTTCTGTTTCTTTTTTAAGATTTAATCGAAGTAGAAGATCTCGATTTCTTGCCTTTCGAGGGTTGATCTTTATCCTGATCATACCCTCATCTGGGTGGTTAGCAACCAAATAATAATAATCAGGGTTAATATCGGAAAATTCAAATCGTCCCTTACGATTTGTTTTTACTAAACCAATTGGCGAATCATCGATGCCAAAAAGGGTTACCTCAGCCTTGCGTGAAGGTTTACCTTCATCATTAATAATACTACCCGAAATTGAAACCGTTTTTGAGAAACAAAACTCAATTAATAAGAGTGTGATGATTATATTTTTCATTGTCTTAATTAACACTACAATATTATTCCTTAGTGCCGTTTAGACTGGTTCACAATTAAGGCAGGCGTAAAAGAACTCTATTGGGTTTTTCAGTAAAAAGCTGAGGGGTTTGTGGCAAGCTGGAGTATAAACTTTTTGTTGTAGCATGTACATTCTTACGAATATAATTATGCAGTTCCTCTACTGTAATTGCCTTATCTCCATTGTCCGCATCTCCACGGAGGCCTTTTAACATATAATAAGTAAAGATTCCATTATTCGAGTCTGGATGGTCATATGATTTTTCAGTAGTATTTGCAGCATAAAAGGTTGTTATGCCTGTTGGTGGTATTAGCTCTTCCGGAAAAACTGGTTGGACTATTTCCTCAACATTTTTCTTCTTTTTCTTCTTTTTCTTCTTTTTCTTCTTATCATCTATAACTGGTTCAGAAGCTATTAGGTTTTGCTTAAAAGCAGAATTATTAAAATCAACATCCATAAAAACAAAAATGTCTCCTATGTTATCAATTTTTTCAATTTCATGAAGCATGGAATAAAGATCTTTTATCTTAAAAAATGAATGTATCTTATTTTTATCTGCATCATAAGGGATAATACACTTATCGCCTGCTATTGTCGTACCTTCTCCAGAATAATATAACATAAGGTCTATTGTATCTATCTTAGAATATTCGACTACAGACTTTATCTTGTCACTGATAAATCCTATATTTGGATTAAATATTTCATTAAAGTTATTTATTGTAACCCCATTATCAAAAATCCAAAACTGAGATGGAATCATTTGGTGATTCTTGATTCCAAATAATTTATTGTAATACTCTCGCACAATTTTTACATCTTCTTCTGACGACTGATTCCCAGGAATTTTTTCTGTCCAAAATTGTTTATTGCCGAGAACAATACCGATGATATCCCTTGAAACATTAACATTAGGAAGTTCTGTCAATAATTCATGTTCTTTTGGCAATTGACCCGGTGGTATAAAATCTGATACATGAACATCTATAGCCTCTAAATCATCTTTTCCTTTATAGTGTTTTAAAACTTCTAGGTGTATTGGGATTGTTTTTCTTACATCAAAATAATCATACGTATCAAAATAAACGGTAAAACGATCCTCTTTTGCAAGAATCTCAAAACTATAATCAAACCAAGATCCTCCAGGTACCAGTCCAAAAGTTTTAATCTCATCCCTATCATTTTTAAAGCCCTCACCTCTTCTAAAAGCGAGAACGGCGGTGTCCGTCTTTCCTATTGAAAGGTTTTGAAATCTAACAGTTAGTGTTGTTGTCTCATTTTTCGGTATATAATGATGTCCAAATTCATTGTCTATGGCAAAATCAGATATCACCAGATTTGGAGGAACAACGGCTAATGTTGGAAAAGTAACTTCTTCAGGTGATAAGTCCATTCCAGCATATTCTTCAATCCTTATATTAAACTTTCTCTCGCCAGTTTCAATCTTTAGTTTTGCATAAATAGGAAAATTGATTGTTATTGAGTCACCAACACCTAAAATAGGTATTATCTGTACAGTGTCTATCACCAGTGAAGGCGTATTAGAAAAATCAAGTGGCTCTAGCCAGGGTTTTAACTCCCGCGCTGGACTTCGACCATCATTGACTATTTTTACAACGATTATCGCTTTTTCTTTTCCATCTAGTATTTGGTTATCAGATTGCTCAACAAAATATTTCTCAACAAGAGTCAGGTGTGGAGGTGGCGATACCCAGCCACACATAACCGGAGACAAAGGTCCTTCATCCCCATCGGCATCAATAGATGACATTTTATAACAATATTCCGTGTCAAACTCTAGTCCTTTATGAATATAGTAATCACTCGTTGTTTTTGTCATAAACTTGGTTTCACCATTGTCTTTATTGTGAGAATAAATCCTATATTGAACCGCACCAAGCATTTGTTTCCATCTAAAAATAACTCTTTTTACATCACCGGTAAGTGTAAGTCCTTTTGGATAATTTACAAGGACTTTATAGCATTCCTCATTGGATGATGGGCCTTCAGTACCATATGCATCTTTCGCTGTTACTTTATAGCAATAAAACTGTCCAGGGTCAACAATATCTACATAAAATGTATCTGTAAGGTCTGCGAGAAGTACACCATCTCTGTAAACCTTATACACATGGTCTATCCTTAGTGGAAGTTGATTCCAGGTCAATGTAACCTGTTTTAAGTCCGCTGCACCTGCCATTACTGATGAGGTTACTTCTTCGTGTGTGCGAATATTTACTGTTACTAACGGACCGTCATCACCGTCTTGGTCAAAAGAAGCAATATCATACTTAAAATCTCTATCATAGATCAGGTCTTGATTTAAATAGGAAAACTCAGTCGTAGTTAAAATTAATTCTCCGTCACGGTACAAGTGATATCCGCTGACACCTTCAACTGATTTCCATGAAAAGCTTACTGTATTACGCATTACTTCAGCCGTAAAATTTGATGGAGGAGCAAACTGTCCCTTTCCACACTCAGTTGTAGACTGTTCTCCCTCTGTCTTATATTGGTCAGCTGCTGAAACCGAGTAACAATATTCTTTTCCAGGTGCAACATTGTCAGAGAAAGCAGGTTTATCAAAATCTCCAAGATAATTACCATTTCGAAATACTTTATAATAGGTTGCAACAGGTGAAAAGTCGGTCCATGTTAGGTCAACTGCATTCACATTGCCCTGCGCTACTAACTCTGGTATTAGTACCTCTGGATGAGTGTTTACTATAACATCCTCTGACATTGCACCCTCATCATTGTCCGGGTCTATAGAGTTTATATTATACTTGTACTCTGTACCCCATTTTAAAGAGTCTACATAGATAAGTTCTGCTTGTTTTGATACCAGTACGCTGTCACGGTATAATGTGTATTTTTCTACATTTGGTATTGCAATCCATTCTAGCGTAACTATTCGTCCACTGCCTTCTGTTTTAAATGCTCCGGTTTTTATACTTGGTTTCAGCGTTGGATACTGGTACGAAGACTTTTGCTTCTGTTTGTTTGACTCTGGACCTTCTAAATCATAAAGATCCCATGCCCTTACATGATATTCGTAAAACTTACCGGGCGCTACATTATCAATATATTTAGTATCTTTGATTTTCTCTGCAATCGGTTTATCATTTTTATATACACTATAGGATTCTGCATGAGGAAAAGCTTTCCACTTAACGAGAACTCTTTGTACACCTCTTTTAGCTGCCATCTTTGGTCTTAAACCCTCTGTCGACAAATTAATCTTTGTATTTTCATCTTTATTCTTTACCGTAACATTTATTCCGCCGTTACCAGCATACTCCCCATTATTACCGTGACCATTACCAAAAACTTTGATCCTATATTTCCCAGATATTATCCTATTTTCAAATGTAAACTTTCCATTAGATCCAGCAGTAAACTCCTCCCAAAGAACATTATCTGCAGTATATAAAAATACTTTTGCCTCTTCTATTTTTGGCTGGCCTTTCTCATTGATCAATTGACCTTTGATCTTATATATGCTGGGAGTTTTTTCCTTTGCAGGCTCTGAAAGTGGACCCTCTAGACCGTCATCAGATAAGGATGAAATTTCATATGAATACTGAGTCCCAAAATCCAGATCTTTATCTATGTAAGTGTTCCTTTTTGAATTAGTTAGAGTTTTTCCGTCTCTGTATATATTGTATGACCCAGGCCCATCTACCTTCTCCCAAGTTATTGTGATTGAGTTCATATCATCGGTGTATATCTCACCAAGGGCTAAGGTAATTTTTTCAGGTGGAGGATACTGTGCTTTGTCACATGCTGGGACAGATTGTGGCCCTTCAGTCCCATGTTTATCGACAGCAGAAACGGTAAAACAATTTTCTGAACCTGGATCTGTTTTAGCAGTGTATTTAATTGTTTTTGATGAATCGATCAATGCTCCGTTTTGATAGATTCTATATTTTACAGCTAGCGCATGCTTAACCCACTCTAGGTCTACTATACTTTCGCCTGCATTTGCTTTTATTTTCTTTATTTTTTTTACTTCTTTATGAGTCTTGATGGATTTTACACTAGACTTTTTCCCCTCTCTTTGGTGATGATCAGTTGAAACCACCATATATGAGTAGTCCTCATTATATTTAAGCTTATAATCGGTATATTCTTGTTCTGTAGTGGTATTGATTTTATCATCATCTCGGTATACATTATATCCGCTTGCATTTTCAACTTTATCCCACGAAACAGTAATAGTATTTTTCTTAGGTTTTGCTCTTATCTTTGATGGCGCAGGTAGTTTAGATTTACCATACTCTGTAAGAGATCTTGTACCCTTTTCACCATTATTATCAACTACTGTGATATTATACGCATACGACTTCCCTCCAGAGACCTCATCTGTATATGTTGGTTTAGTAGTTTTTGTAAGCTCTGTATTATCACGGAAAATAATATACTCTGCAGCGCTTTTAACCGGGTCCCATTTTAGTATTACTTTTCCAACTTCTTTTTCAATTCTTAGTTGAGCCTGTTTTTCTTCCTGGCTTGTTGTTATCTCTAATTTTGTTACCGATGAAGATCTCAGGTCAATCTCTTTGGTGCCTGAGTTACCACCAGCACCATAGATGTTGAGTGTATACTTATCAGGTTTTATTTTTTTGAATTTAAATTTTCCGTTTCCTTTTGTTTGCTCCTTTTTCACTCGCCGATGTTTTGAGTTATATAGAGTAAGTCTAGCGGATCCTAATTTTTTCCCAGTCTCATCAAAGACAGTTCCGGATATTTCATAGGTCTGGCCCCAAATAGTACTAGCGATTATTAAGACTGTAAGTGCTACTCTATTTGTAACAAAAAATGAGCGTAAAACGCCCTTAATACCATTAGATATTTTCTTTTTTAACACTTTTTATATATTCCTATTCCAAATCGAAGTATTTACCTCGGTGTTTGGACTCCGCTTTTAACTTATTTGCATCGATTAATACGACGCTTGTCAAGTTAAATAACAGAATAATTAATTACAAGAATTAAGGAAAATATAAATATTTTTTGTTTTTTATGTAATTGATGGTTCGATCGCTGCATACTTTTGCCAAAATCTGATTGACTTTGCCCATTCTTCAGATGAGTATTCGGCTTTTGTTCCCCCTTCAAGGTTTAGCTGGTTTCTCATCATAGTAACTGGTCCTATTGGCATGACCTCTTCACCCTTAGGCAGGGCATTGAAACTAATTAATTCCCAATCTGAGTTTGTAGTATTCTCATCATTCTCTGCCAGGATATCATGACGGTATAAGATTAGACTTACAGAGCCAGCTTTCAACGGGGTTCCGTTTAATGCGCGTACTTGTATATACGGTTCTTCTTCGGGCCTTCTTTTCACATGTTTTGCAATTAATTTGGTCTCATCAATTATCTTTACATATGGACAGAATACTTGTTCAACATAATCATGGTCAAGCTTTACAATGCGAACCCCATTCCTGTACCCATCTTCATACTCATTGCTGCTCAATTTATTTTCAGCATGTTTCGCGAAAAATTCAAAGGATAACTCTTCAGAATATGTTTTTCCTGAGTTTTTAATTTGTCTTCTAACAAAATTATTTACTGCAACTTTCATATAATAATTTATATAATAAAAGTAATAACCCTGCAGTATGGATATAAAATCAAATAATTTGTAAATATGATGCATAATATTTTTATAGATCTGATTACAAATGAGTGGTATCTATTTCTACTATTTTTTATCTCTATAATCATATTGATATCATTAAGCGAACGCTCATTAAGAAAAAAAATATGTTCGAATCATACGAATAGGATAATAATTCATATAACTGTTGGCATAGCAGTATCGTTAACCCCTCATATTTTCACTACTAGCTTACAACCAACTTTACTAGCGTTCATTTTTTTTCTAATTAATCTAATTAGTTATAAAAATAATATGCTAAATAGCTTTCACTCTATCGGAAGGGTCTCTTATGGTACCATATTCTTTCCACTATCATACTTATTAATCGCTATACCATTTTGGGATTATCCGAATAATATTACAATATCATTAATGCTCTTAGCAATAGCTGATCCAATTGCATCTATTGTTGGGGAAAATATAAATAGGCCTGTTTCTTATACAATGTTAACTGATAAAAAGACTGTACAGGGCTCAGCAGCTATGTTTATATGCTCTATTATAATTATATTTATACTATCCAATTATTTTTTCCATGATTGGAATTTAGATTTTCAGATAGTTGCAGCAATATGTATAGGGTTTGCTGTGACACTGGCAGAAGCTATAAGCTATAAAGGGATCTGATAATCTCACTATCCCCATTACAGCTTTTCTTTTCATCGAATTATTCAATTATATAAACAAAAATGAATTAATGATAGATAATTTTCTTTTTGTAGCAATAATTCTGTTTATCCTATTTATTTCATATAAAAAAAAGCAATTATCCATGAATGGATATATTGGTGCAGTCATAATGGCCATACTTTTATATGGATTTGGAGGAAGTGGCTATATATACCCCTTGGTTGTTTTTTTCATTACCTCTTCTATTTTATCTCATTTCAAAAAAGATAATATTAAAATAAAAAAAAGTAATAGAAATATTTCTCAGGTTTATGCTAATGGTGTAGTAGCATTATTTATATGCATAATAAATCATTTTTATTATCATGATCTAATGTATCCTTGTTTTTTAGCATCCGTTGCAGCTGCTAATTCAGATACTTGGGGAACAGAATTAGGAAAAATATCAAATAATACTCCAATAGATATTATCTCTGGGCACGAGATAGCACCCGGAACATCAGGCGGTATTACTCTAATTGGTACTATCGGGTCTATTTTAGGGTCACTAGTAATTGGATTAGTAGGTCATTTTTTTTATATCAGTTTTAATCTACTATTTTTAGTGATTATTTCTGGATTTCTGTCATCCATAATCGATTCAATACTTGGAAGTACAGTTCAAGCTAGGTACATATCAGCAGATGGTTTCATCATTACAGAAAAATATAAAAAATCATTTTACTTATTCACGGGCTCAAACAAAATGAATAATGATACAGTAAATCTCTACTGCACTCTATCAGGGCCATTTATTTTTTTATTATTATTTTCTTTTATATAAAAAAATAGAGTCTCAGAAGAGACTCTATTTACCATATTTAATCTGATATATCTGTATATATCAGATAACTTTATATACTAGCAAACCAACCATCACAATAAGAGAAATAAAAATTAGAGCTACACCCATGTTGCCCTTTTTTATTTCTTCCCACTCATCAATTTCAGTTGATAACCAATCAAAAACCTTTAGCGCTATTCCTATTCCAAACGCGAACCCTACCGAAGCAGTAATAGACCATCCTACAGCCCTTAGATATTGTAATAATGTTTCTTCTAAACCAAGACCAAGCATATTCCCTCCTTATGATGTTACTAGATCAATTTTTTGCATAAACTCCGATGAATCTAAAGTCCCAGCTGCAAGATCTATCGCAATATCTGAAGAACATGTTGCTTTAAAAACCATTGTCTCTCCTTTAGATGCTGGAACATTTACTCTTACGCTGATTTCTTTAGGAACATAAGCATTTGATAAGCCTAGGCTATTCTGATGAGATACAGCCTGGCCAGCAGATGCAAAGCCAACAAGCATAACCATTTCAAAGTTATTTCTATTACTTTCGAGCGTTAGAGAAAATTGATTATTCCCAAAATCCATAGCTGAAGCATCTACAGACACTCTATAAGATGAACAGACCGTCTTTATTTTCTTTTTAAATGCATAGTTCGCAAAGGAATAGTTCAATGCTAACACTGAGAGGCAACATATAAACGCTATAGATCTCTTGTTTATCAAAATATTTTTCCTAAAACTATGCCTGATTTTAATATTTAGATATATTCTAACAAAAGGTTAAAATATAAATTTTCCGGATTTTATTACTGATTTTATCGGATTTGTAGAAAATTTGTAAGGTATCTGAATCGGGTTGTATATATCCCAAATAACTATGTCCGCGTTCTTACCATTCTCAATTGAGCCATATTTGTCACTAATGTTTAGCAATTTTGCGGGAATATAGGTACTTGAATAGATTGCATCTAATATATCCATTTTCATAAAAATTGATGAAACAGTAATAATAAATACCATAGACTGAATATTACAGCTACCTGGGTTATAATCGGTGGCAATAGCAACCTCTATACCCGCCTCTTTTATTTTATGATATGGAGCAAAATTTGAATGCCCTAAAAAAAATGTTGTGCCTGGTAACAGAACAGCCTTTGTTTTTGATTGAGCCATACTTTTTATATCGCTATCATCTATATTCATTAAGTGATCAGCAGAGACAAAGTTTAAACTACTAGCTAGTTTTGATGCTCCCAGATTATTGAATTCATCTGCGTGGATTCTGGGTAGCAAACCATACTCTAACCCCTTAATTAAGATACGCTCTGATTGATCAAGAGTAAAATATCCCTCCTCGCAAAATACATCATTAAAAACTGCAATCCCTTGGTCTGCGACTTCGGGTATTATAATATCACAT
>Ga0257111_1000022_pt1 | contig 55904 bp, 50 predicted proteins | sample LP_taG_6_FD_191567 | JGI IMG/M metagenome (GOLD analysis project Ga0257111, IMG submission 191567) | Marine microbial communities from Northeast Subartic Pacific Ocean, Canada - LP_J_2015_P26_500m | ecosystem: Environmental > Aquatic > Marine > Oceanic | place: Canada: Northeast Subartic Pacific...
TGACGAGTAACGGTGAACCCTCCAAGACCGGGCCCAGCCTTGCTCCCTACTTCCTGATCCTGTTTGGGTCGTCGGCGGGGCTGGGGTCGATCATCGTGCTGCTGGCCGAGATCCGTAGTGAGCTCGGGTTCACCGATACCGGGATCGGCCTGGCCATCGCTGCGGGATTCGCGGCGGCCTTCGTGGCCAACATCAGCATGGCCCCCCATGCCGACCGGGGCCGGGCCCCGGCCATGCTTCGCGGCGGCCTCGCCCTCGGCGTCGTCGGCATGGTGGTCCTGGCCGTCGGCCAGGATCTTTGGCACTACGTGCTCGGGCGGGCGGTCTTCGGCTTCGCCCTGGGCACTGCCGGCCCGGCGGCCCGACGCACAGTCATCGTGGCCGATCCGACGAACCTGGGACGCAACATGGGTCGCCTTGGGGCGTGGGACGTAGGCGGCTTCGTGGCCGGTCCGATGATCGCCTCCCTACTGGCCGGTATCGGTGGCTTCCGGTTCACGTTCTGGTCCATGGCCGTCGCGTTGGCCACGCTGCTGCCCGTCTCCTTCCGGGCCCAACCTGACACGGCGGCACGCGATGAGGAGGGCCTCGGCCTCAAGGGCCTGCTTCGCATCCGCCGCCTGGTGGGCGCCTTCTTCGTGGTGGCGGCCTACTTCGTGTTCATCGGTGCCTTCGAGGCCGTGTGGGTCCTCGAGATGGATACCCGCGGCGCCACCCAGACCACTCTGGCGGTCGGGATCACCCTGGCGGCTCTCCCCATCGCCCTGCTGTCCCCACTGGGTGGCTCACTAGCCCAGCGGTACGGCGCCCGACGGTGGGCCATCGGAGGCCTGGCCAGCATCACCCTGCTGACCACCTTCTACGGCGTCGTCCCCGGAGTGGCCGCCCTGGTGGCCATCACCATGGCCACCTCGGTAATGGAGGGCTTCACCTTCCCGTCGGCCCCCATGCTGGTGGCCGCCGCAGTGAACGAGAACCGACAGGCCTCCGCGCAGGGCCTCATGGGTGCCGTCGAGGTGGCCACGGCCGCGGTGGCAGCCATGATCATTGCCATGATCTACGACAGCCACGGTGACCTCACGGCCTGGATTGTCACCGCCTCCACCATGGCGATCCTGTTGCTGATCGGTGCCATACTCACGCGACCCACCGACCGTCAACTCGTCCAACCCGGCGTCCCCACCGACCCGATCAGGAGACCCTTTCAATGACCAACGCCCTGCTCCACCCGTTTTCCCCACCGGCCATGCCCGAGGGCGACTTCATCGACATCGTCCGCGGCGAGGGCTCGCTCGTCTACGACGCCGCCGGCAAGGACTATGTCGACGCCATGGCCAACCTCTGGCTCTGTCAGGTCGGACACGGACGTACCGAGATCATCGACGCCGTCACCGCTCAGATGCACCAGATGGAGGCCTACAACACCTTCGCTCCGTTCACCAACGGTCCCGCCGCCCGGGTGGCTGAGATGATCGTGGAGCGGTCGCCGCACCCCGACGGACGGACCTTCCTGGGTTGCTCGGGATCCGAGGCTGTCGACACCGCGCTGAAGATTGCCCGACTGGTCCAGCAACGCCGGGGCACCGAGGGTCGCCAGGTCATCATCAAGCGCACCAACGGCTACCACGGAACCAACTTCGGAGGGACGTCAGCTCAGGGCATCGCCCCCAACCGTGAGGGCTGGGGCGACCTGGTCCCCCACTTCCTGGAGGTCCCCCACGACGACCTAGAGGCCATGGCGTCGATCTTCGCCGAGCAGGGTGACCGGATTGCCGCCGTCCTGACCGAGCCGCTGCAGGGTGCCGGCGGTGTCTTCCCGCCGGCCGTCGGCTACCTCGAGGGCCTGCGTCGCCTGTGTGACGACAACGGGGCACTGCTCATCTTCGATGAGGTGATCTGCGGCTTTGGTCGGACCGGCGAATGGTTCGGCGCCCAGACCTTCGGCGTCACCCCCGACCTGATCACCTTCGCCAAGGGCGTCACGTCGGGCTACCTCCCGCTGTCCGGCGTCATCGTGTCCCGGGCCGTCTGCGAGGAGCTCGAAGAGCCCGGCTTCCTGCTTCGAACCGGCTACACGTACTCGGGACACCATGCCTCGTGCGCAGCGGGCATAGCCAACCTCCAGATCATGACCGACGAAGGCCTTGACCAGCGGGCCAACCACGTCGGCGAAAAGCTCCAGGAGGGCCTGCGTGCCCTGGCGGCCGACGGACACATCGAATCGTGGCGGGGCATGGGCGCGGTATACGCCGCGGAACTGGGCCGAGACTCCATCCCGGTACGAAACGCCATCCTCGAGGAGGGGGTGATCGTGCGGCCCATCGGGACCTGCCTGGCCATCTGTCCGCCGCTCGTCATCACCGACGACGAGATCGGTCGCGTCATCGACACCATGGCCAACGCTCTGCGTTGACCCGACCGGTGAGCGAGCGTCAGCCGGTGCCCCAGGAGAACGTCATCTTCTCCATCTTGAGGATGGAGAACACCTCGGTGGAAGCCACGCCGTCGATAGCTCGGATTCGGTCGTTGACCAGCGACAGCAGAGCCACGTTGTCCTCGCACAGGACCTCGGCCAGCACGTCGTAGCGGCCGGCGGTGATCAGGACGTACTCAGCCTCCCGACACTCAGAGACCGCGGCAGCCACCGCCCGGACGTCACCGGACACGCTGATGCCAACCATGGCCTGGGTGGACAAGCCGAGGCTGAGGGGATCGGTCACGGCCACCACCTGCATGACCCCACGCCCGATGAGCCGGTTGACCCGCTGACGCACCGCTGCCTGGGACAGACCGACGCGTGGCGCCAGGTCGGCGTAGGACATGCGCCCGTCCACCTGGAGTTCGGTGATGATCGCCCGATCCTTTTCGTCAAGGGGGAAGACCTCGCTCGTCGACCGTCCCGGGGCCCCCGTCAGCTCGTTCACGATGCCGGTCCTACACGCCCAGCTCGGCCATGGCTTCGGTCAGCGCCTGACGGAGTTTCGAGTTGATCTCCTCGAACTCGTCTGGGCCGGCGATGAGCGGTGGCGAGAGCTGGATAACCGGTTCACCCCGGTCATCGGCCCGACAGATCAGGCCCAGCTCCAGAAGGCGGTTGGACAGGAAGCCCCGCAGAAGATGCTCGCGCTCGTCGTCGCTGAACGAGGCCCGGGTGTCGCGGTCTCGGACCAGTTCGATGCCGTAGAAGAAGCCCATACCCCGGATGTCGCCGACGATCGGCAGATCAGCCAGATCGTCCAACGCTGCCCGGAAGGCCGACTCGTTCGTCTGGACGTGGCCGATGATGTCTTCGTCCTCGAAGATCTGGAGGTTGGCCAGCGCCACGGCGCAGCTCACCGGATGGCCGGCGAACGTGATCCCGTGGAGGAACGAGTCGCCGGTACCGACGAAGGGCTCGGCCACCCGGTCGCTCACGATCATGGCGCCCAGCGGTGCATAGCCCGAGGTCAGTCCCTTGGCCGTGGTGATGATGTCGGGCTGGTAGCCGAACCGTTCGCAGCCGAACATCCGGCCGATCCGGCCCCAGGCGCAGATGACCTCGTCGGACACCAGCAACACGTCGTGACGATCGCAGATCTCGCGGACCCGCTCGAAGTAGCCCGGAGGTGGCACGAAGCAACCACCGGCGTTCTGCACGGGCTCGAGGAACACTGCGGCCACCGTGTCGGCACCCTCACGGATGATGGCCTCCTCGATGGCGTCAGCGGCGTGCAGCGTGCAGTGCGGGTCGTCCTGACAGGTTGGGCACCGATAGTGGTTGGTCTCGGGAACCTTGATGGCACCAGGCACCAGCGGCTCAAATACCGTCTTGATGGAGTCCAGCCCGGTGATGGACAGCGCGCCCATCGTGGTGCCGTGGTAGGCCATGTTCCGACTGATCGCCTTGACCTTGTCCGGCTTGTCCTTGAGCTTGAAGTACTGGCGGGCCAGTTTCCAGGCCGATTCGACGGCTTCGGAACCGCCGGTGGTGAAGAACACCCGGTTCAGGTCACCGGGCGCCAGCGAGGCGATCTTCGCCGAGAGTTCGATGGCCGTGGGGTGCCCGTAGGTCCAGATAGGGAAGTAGCCCAGCGTGGCGGCCTGGTCGCCGGCCGCTCTGGCCAGTTCGGGGCGTCCGTGCCCCAACTGGCTGACGAAGAGGCCAGCCAGCCCATCCAGGTACCGGTTGCCCTGGGCGTCCCAGACGTGGCAGCCCTGGCCGCGTTCGATGATGCGAGTCTCGTCAATGTCATTCTTGAGGACCGAGAAGTGGCCCCACAGGTGCCGCTCGGCCAGTTCGGCCAACCGCTCGTGCTCGCTCATCGTCTCCGGTCCCGTCTTCGCTCTTCGATTCGGTCCGTGCCGCCGTTCGACGGACGGAATGGTCCCACCCGAGCGGCAGGTCGGGGGCGCACGATGCACCCCCGACCCGCCGGCCGGAGAGGATCAATGGGAAAGGGTGCGGATCAGCCGCGCGCCCTGGTCAGTGCGTCGGTGTACTCGATCTCGAACTCACCCGTGTCCTCGATGAACTCGAGGCGCTTCATGGCCTCTGCCGTCGGGTAGATGATCGGGTTGTCGAGCACTTCCTGGTCGATGAACTCCTCAGCGGCGCCGTTGGGGCTGGCGTACCAGTTGAAGTTCGTCAGTTGGGCGCCGTTGTGGGCGTCGAGCAGGAAGTTCGTGAAGGCGAAGGCCGTGCACGGGTGGGGAGCGTCGGCCAGGACGGCCATACCGTCCACCCAGACCGTGCCACCCTCGTCGGGCACGAAGTACGTGTACTCGCTCTCGCCCTCCTCGAAGTCCCAGAGGAAGTTGCCGCTGTAGCCGTGGCCCACGATGGTCTCACCGGCCACCACGAGCTCGCTGTACTGGTCCGAGTCAAACGCGGCGACCCGGCTGACAGCGTCAGCGATGACCGCCTCGGCCTCGGCCAGCTCGTCGGGCGACGTGGAGTTCAGCGAGTACCCCAGGTACTTGAGCGCGGCACCCATGGTCTCGCGCGGGTCATCTAGGAGGCTGATCCGACCGTCGAGGCCGTACTGCTCGGCCACGTCCGCGTCGAACAGCAGGCTCCAGCTGTGGGGAATGTCCTGCCCGGTCACGCCGAGATCGATGCCGATACCGGTGGTGCCCCACTGGTACGGCGAGGTGTAGACGTTGCCCGGATCGAAGGGCGGATCGGAGAACTTCTCGGCGATGTTGGCCTGGTTGGGCACCGCAGCGGCCTGCACCGGCTGGATGAGCCCCTCCTCGATGAGGATCGAGATCATGTAATCCGACGGGACGATGAGGTCGTAGCCCGTGCCCCCGGGAGAGATCTTGGCGAACATCTCCTCGTTGGACGGGTAGAAGTCCTCGGTGACCGAGACCCCGTACTCGTCCTGGAATGCCGTGATCAGGTCAGGATCCATGTACTCCGACCAGTTGAAGAACGCCAGGTCACCATCGGTTTCGCCGGCATCGCACTGCTTGAAGCCACCTGCGGCCTCTTCGTCATCGCTGCCACAACCGGCAGCCATGATTCCGAGAATCCCCAGGATGGCGACGATTCGCATCCACTTCCCCATAACACTCACCTTTCATTCCTCTCCGAGCCCGATGCCCGGGAGATCAGGAGCGACGCCACGACAAAGGCCATGGACGCCGCCAACATCACAACCGACACGGCGTTCACCAGGGGGCTGACCCCCTTGCGCAGCATGCCGAACACGTACACCGACAGCGGGGTTCCCCCGACCGCCGACACGAAACTGGAAACCACCACGTCATCCAGCGAGATCGTCACCGCCATGAGCGCCCCACCGATCACGCCCGGCATGATCTGCGGCAGGGTGACCCGGCGGAAGGTCTGCCACCGGTTGGCATAGAGGTCCGAAGCGGCCTCCTCCATCGAGGCGTCCAGGTTCGCCAGGCGGGCCCGTACCACGACCGACACGAACGAGATGTTGAACGCCACGTGGCTGAACACCAGCTTTTCGAGACCATCCTGCACGTTGATTCCGGGGATCCAGTTGAACCACGATGCCGTCTCGCTGAAGAAAACCAGCATCATCACGGCCATGGTGACGTCGGGGATGATGATGGGCAGGTAGAGCACGGCGTCGAATGTCTTCTGGCCCCACCACCGGAACCGCTCGAGAGCCAGGGCGGCGGCCGTGCCCAGCACCACGGCGATGCCCGTCGAGATCAGGCAGACCTTGATCGACACCCAGATCGACTTCTGGATGTTGTCGTTGTCCAGGAACTCCGCGTACCAGTCGAGGGTGAAGCCGTTCCAGTTGCCCACCGCGTTGCTGTCGTTGAACGAGAAGATGCACAGCACGACGATCGGGGCGTAGAAGAAGGCGAACACGGCCGCCGAGTGGCCGCGCAGCAGCCAGCGGCCGGCCCCCATGGGCTCAGCGGTCGACTTGGCGACGCCCTTGCTCACAGGTTCTTCCCCCCGGTCCGGAAGTAGATGAGGGTGCTGATCAGCATCACCACGAGTACCACGATCGAAACAGCGGAGCCGACGGGGCCATTCCGGGCCGACAGGAACTGCAGCACGATGTAACTGCCCAGCAAGCCCTCCTTGTTGCCGCCCAGGATGGCCGGGGTGACGTACGCCCCAAAGCTGGGCACGAATACCAGTATCGAGCCGGCAATAACGCCCGGTCGCGACAACGGCCAGACGATCCGACGGAACGCCGCCCAGCCGCTGGCGTACAGGTCACGGGCGCCCTCCACGAGGCTCCAGTCGATGCGCTCAATGGCTGCGTAGAGGGGCAGCACCATGAACGGGAGATATCCATAGACGAGGCCCAGGATCACCGCATTGGAGGTGAACAGGATGCGTCCGTCGCCCACCCCGATGGCCTCCAGGCCCTGGGTCACGAGTCCGTCGCTGTCCAGCAGCACCCGCCAGGCATAGGTCCGGATCAGAAAGTTGGACCAGAACGGGATCATGACCCCGACCAGCATCATGTTGCGTACTGCCGGGGTTCGCGTCGAGATGAAGTAAGCCAACGGGTAGGCGAGGATCAGGCAGATGACCGTGGTCACCACGGCCATCCAGAGCGACCGCCAGGCCACCGTCATGATGATGTCGTCGCCGAGGCGGGCGTAGGCATCGAGGTTGAAGTCGCGCAGCTCGGTCCGACCATTGCGGGTGCGGGTGGCGAACGAGTAGGCGACCACGAACCCCAGCGGGGCGACGAAGAAGATGAGGAGGTAGAGCATGGCCGGCAGGCCGAGCAGGAATCCCTGTCGCGCCTTGGCCCGCTCGGCCTCGTGCTCCAGCCCCGGGGTTGCCACCTCGGTGGTCCCCTCCATCTCCCTTTCCCAGCTTGGGGCGTCGCCCGGGGGTGCCTCGATGGGCATCAGTCGGTCACCACCGCAGCGTGCTCGGGTTCGAAGGACACGGTGACGTCGTCGCCGACGTCCCGACGTTCGCCGGCCAGGGTGGCCGGGCAGCGCACCTCGAGGTGCATCCAGTCCACGCCGACGCCGTAGACGACGGCGTTGCCCAGATAGGTGACGGTCTCAACACAACCGTCGACGGTGTGGCGGTCGGTCGGGGCCTCGCCGCGACGGTGCACGGTGAGCCGCTCGGGACGGACGGTGACGGCCACGGCCGACCCGGCGGCGTGGTCCGAAGCGAGACGGAGGCGGTCGCCGTTGGCCAGCACGACCTCGTCGGCCCCGGCCACGGTGGCCTCCAGGAAGTTGGTCTGCCCGATGAAGTCGGCTACGAACCGGGTGGTGGGCCGCTCGTAGATGGCCTCCGGGGTGTCGATCTGGAGGAGCTTCCCGTCGTGCATGACCCCGATGCGGTCGCTCATGGTCACCGCCTCCTCCTGGTCGTGGGTGACGTAGACGAAGGTGATCCCCACCTCGCGCTGGAGGTTCTTGAGCTCGTGCTGCATCTGCTGGCGGAGCTTCAGATCGAGGGCGCCGAGGGGCTCATCGAGCAGCAGCACCTCGGGTCGGTTCACCAGCGCCCGGGCCAGGGCGACCCGCTGCTGCTGGCCACCCGACAGCTGGGTGGGCTTGCGGTGGGCCATCGAGCCCATCTCGACCAGTTCAATGGCCCAGTCGACGAGGGCCTTGCGTTCGGACTGCGGGACCTTGCGCATCTCGAGGCCGAAGCCGACGTTGGCGGCCACCGTCATGTGGGGGAAGAGGGCATAGCTCTGGAAGACGGTGTTGACCGGACGCTTGTTGGGCGGACGGAGGCCCATCTCCTCGCCGTGGATCCGGATGGAGCCTGCGGTCGGCAGTTCGAGGCCGGCCACCATTCGCAGGGTGGTGGTCTTGCCACAACCCGACGGGCCGAGCAACGAGAAGAACTCACCATCGGTAATGGTGAGGTCGACGTGGTCCACCGCGGTGACCTCGGTTCCGGAGCGGTCACCGAAGCGCTTGACCACTCCGGCCAACTCCACCGCCGGGCGCAGCCCGCTCCTGGTTCCGTTCATCGACGTCGGTCCTCCCCGATCTTCGTCGGGCCCGTCCGGCGGACCCGTCCCCTCGGCCCGTCCGGTGGACTCTCGCCCACCGGACCCGGAGCGAGTACCCTCCGTGCCGTGGGGCACACTACTGATTTCGTTGTCATGATGCCAGTTTTACGACGGAAATCGTTGTAATCAGTCATGTTAACGAAGCGTTCCGTTGAAACAATGGGGATCAACAGGGGTCGACGGTGACGACGAATCCGTTCGCCAGAGCGCCTGCGGGCACCGTCATCGACGCTGCACTGGCCGACGCCGCCCCGTCGGTGCTGTGGCTGGACCAACCTGGACGACCCGGGGCGGCCCCAGCGTTGGACGGCCCGGTCGCCGCCGATCTGGTGATCGTGGGTGGCGGCTTTACCGGGCTGTGGGCCGCCCTCTGTGCGATCGAGGCCGACCCCGGCCGATCGATCGTGGTCCTCGAGGCGGGCGAGACGGCGATCGGCGCCTCGGGCCGCAACGGCGGATTCTGCGACGCCTCGCTCACCCACGGGTTGGAGAACGGCGTGGCCCACTGGCCCGACGAGATCGACGACCTGGTTCGGATGGGCGACGAGAACCTGGACGCCATCGTGGCCAGCATCGAGCGCCACGGCATCGACTGCGGTGCCGAACGCACCGGTGAACTCAACGTGGCCGTGGCCGACTGGCAGGCCGACGACCTCGCCGAGAGCGTCGACGTCCACCGGGCGCACGGCATCGACGCCACGCTGCTGGACGACACGGCCACACGGTCCCATGTCAACTCTCCCCTCTACCGGGCCGGCCTGCTGGTGCCCGAACGCACGGTGATGCTCGACCCGGCTCGCCTGGCCTGGGGCCTGCGGGCCGCTGCCGAGCGGCTCGGTGTGCGTTTCCACGACCACAGTGCAGTCCGTTCACTGGATCGGACGCCGACCGGCCTCGAGGCCCGGACCGACAATGGCACGGTCACCGCCGACCGGGCCGTGGTGGCCACCAACGCCTTCCGACCCCCGGTGCGGGCCATCCGCCGATCGGTGGCGCCCGTGTACGACCACGTGCTGGCCACCGAGCCCCTTTCGACGGCACAGAAGGCGTCTCTCGGATGGGCCGGCCGTGAGGGCCTCTCCGACGTGGGGCACCAATTCCACTACTACCGGCTCACTCCCGAAGACCGGATTCTGTGGGGCGGGTGGGACGCCCTGTACCACTTCGGCAACCGGGTCGGTCCGGAGTGCGAGCACAGCGAACCGACGACCCGCGCTCTGGCTGGCCACCTGCTGGCCACCTTTCCGCAGTTGGAGGGCATCCGTTTCACCCACCGCTGGAGTGGCCCGATCGCCACCACCAGCCGCTTCACCTGCGCCTGGGGAACCAGCCACCGGGGCCGGGTGGCATGGGCAGCCGGCTACACGGGGCTCGGCGTCGGAGCCAGTCGATTCGGCGCCCGCGTGGCCCTCGATCTGGTGGATGCTCTGGAAACCGAACGGACCGACCTGAAGATGATCAGGCGGTCACCGTTCCCATTCCCACCCGAACCGTTGCGTTGGCCGGCCATCCAGATCACCCGACGGGCCATCCAGAAGTGCGACCGCCGGGGCGGCCGCCGGGGCCCGTGGTTGTCGCTGCTGGACCGCTTCGGCATCGGCTTCGACAGCTGACCCGACCGGATCACCCACCACTCAGGTCCACCCACCACCCGGATCCACCTAGGTTGCGATCCATGGGGCACCCGATGGAACGACAAAACGACCGGGAGGTCTCGTTCTGGCACGACACCGTGCCCGGACCGCTCGATCCCCGCCCCGCCCTGAGCGGCGACCGGGATGCCGACGTGGCGATCGTGGGCGCCGGCTTCACCGGCCTGTGGACCGCCTACCACCTCCTACGGATCGACCCCACGCTGCGCGTCATGCTGCTCGAACGCGAGATCGCCGGCTTCGGCGCCTCGGGTCGCAACGGCGGCTGGGCACTCGGCGAGTACAGCATCAGCCCCATGGCATGGGTGGCCCGGTCCACACCGGAGGGCGCGGTTCGCCAGATGCGGGGCCTGTACGACGCCATCGACGACATCGGCCGGGTGGCCGACGCCGAGGACATCGACTGCCACTACGCGGCCGGCGGGTGGATCGACATGGCCCGCAGCGGCCCACAGGCCGAACGGATCGCGGACGGGGTCCGGGCCCGCCACGCCCTCGGCCTGACCGACGACGACGTGCGTTGGGTCGGAGCGGATGAGGCCCGATCTTTCTGCAACGCCACCGACATCGTCGGCGGCTGGTTCAACAGCCACGTGGCGGCCATCCATCCCAGTCGGCTGGTTCGGGGGTTGGCCGAGGTGGTGGAACGTCTGGGCGCCACGATCTACGAGGAGACCGCCGTCTCGGAGATCGTCCCGGCCGACGGAGCGGGTCCGGCCCGACTGGTCACTGGGCGGGGCACCGTGCGAGCCGACGTCGTGGTCCGGGCCACCGAGGGTTACACCCGCGACCTAGCCGGCCACCGACGCACGATCGCCCCCCTGTACTCGATGATGGTGGCCACCGAGCCGCTGTCGGACGCCGTGTGGGACGAGATCGGCCTGACCGGCCGTCCGACGTTCGGGGACGGCCGCAACCTCACCATCTACGGCCAGCGCACGGCCGACGGCCGAATCGCCATCGGTGGCCGGGGAGCGCCCTACCAGTTCGGATCGAAGGTCTCGTCGACCACCGGCGTCCACCACGAGGTCCACGACAAGGTGGTGGCTTCGCTACGGGAGCTCTTCCCGGTGCTGAACGACGCGGCGATCACCCACCGGTGGGGCGGCGTCCTGGGGCTGAGCCGCGACTGGGTGCCCTCGTGCGGGTTCGACCGGGCGTCGGGCATGGCGTGGGCCGGCGGATACGTGGGCGATGGCGTGGCCACGGCCAAGTTGGCTGGCCACACCATTGCCGAACTGATCACCGGGATCGACAGCGACCGCACCGACCTACCGTGGATCGGCCACCGGGCACGGAAGTGGGAGCACGAACCGCTGCGGTGGGCGGGCATTAACGCGGGTCTTTGGTTGGCGGGCGGTGCCGACCGGGCCGAGGCCCGCACTGGTCGACCGGCCCGGCGGGTCGACTGGCTGAACCGCCTCCTGAAGTAGCGACCGGCACGTCCGTGTGGGGCGTGGAAGCATCGGGGCGTGGCGCACTTCCCCCGGCGGACCAGAACCGTCGCGCTGATCACTCTGATCGGTTCGCTCGCCGCCTGCTCCACCGGTGACGCTGCCCCGACCGTCGTGGCCCCCTTCACGACGGCCTCCACCAGCGCTCCGACAACCACGACGGCGACCAGCACAGTCCCGCCGGCCACGACAATCGTCCCGACAGGCGACGCTGGGTGGCCCGAGTCGGTACTTGAACAGTTAGTGGTCGACGACAACCCCCGGTTCGAGGGCTACGACCGGGACGACTGGGGCGGCGGTTGGTCCGACGACGACCACGACTGTCTCAACACCCGCCACGAGGTGCTCATGGCCGAGGAGATCAGCGGATCGCCGCTTCTACGTGACGACAGCTGCCTGGTGATCGGTGGCCGGTGGTTCGCCGCCTTCACCGGGACCTTCGTGGACGACCCCCGGAGCCTCGACGTGGATCACTTTGTCCCGTTGGCCAACGCCCACCGCAGTGGCGGCTGGGCCTGGGACGCGGCCACGAGACGTCGATTCGCCAACGACCAGGAGGAGCCCCGACACCTGATCGCCGTGACCTCCTCAGCCAACCGATCCAAGAGCGACAAGGGCCCAGAGACCTGGCGTCCGGACGACGGCGGCTACTGGTGTACCTACGCCGACACCTGGATGGACATCAAGGTCCGGTGGGCACTTAGCGTCACCTCGGCCGAACTCTCCGCGCTCCGGGACATGCTCGCCACCTGTGACGGCGACCCGGGGGTCTTCGGGCCACCCGACGCTCCCATCAGCCTCGGAGATCCCGTCGACCTCGGCCCCTCGCTCGGCGACGGCTCCCCCTCGGGCGACGACACGCTCCCGAATCCGGGGAATACGAAGAATTGCAGCGACTTCGACAACTACCCCGAGGCCAAGGAGTGGTTCGACCGGTACGTCGAGGCCTACGGCGACGTGGCTGGTCTGGATCGGGACGGCAACGGCGAGCCCTGCGAGTCCCTGCCCGGCGGACCCTAGAAACTTTCCGGTCAAGCGTCGCCCATCAGGTGGGCGATCAGGGCCTCGGGGGGTGGATTGGTGGCCGTCCGACCGTCCGGAAGCACCACCGTGGGCACCGTCTCTGCACCGGCGTTGACCGACCGGACGAATGCCGCGGCCTCCGGGTCCTCCCAGATGTCGCGCAGCTCGACGGTGACGCCGGCATGTTGGAGCGCACCGAGCAGCCGTGCGCAGAAGCCGCACATGGGCCGCCAGTAGACGACCGGGAGTTGTTCCGTGTCTTCGGTGGTCATGAAGATCCGTGTGGCTCGGGTGACAGGGCGGCGACCATGGCGGCGGCCAGCCGCCCCCGAAGTCGACCATGATCCGACGCCCCGAGCAGCACCGGGTTGTTGATCCCCTGGCCGAAGACGACGAGCAGATCGGCCAACTCATCGGCGTCACCTTCACCGATCAGGCCGGCTGCCTGCCCCAGATCGATGAAGCGCCGGTTGGCGGCCCGGGCCGTCGCCTCGTGCCCGCGGTAGGCCTCGCGCAGGACCCGGCTCTCTGGTAGTCGGGCCAGTGCTGCTCGCATGACCAGCGCCTCGTCGGCGAAGGCCTCGGCCAGGCCGTCAACCAGGGCACACATCGTGCCGGCCAGTCCGTGGTCGAGGAGGTTCTCGGCGGTCAACGGATCGGTGCTGGCCGCCACCACTTGATCCAGCGCCCGGTCGAACGCCGCAGCCAGCAGGCCGTCGCGCCCATCGGGGAAGCGGTTGTAGATGGTGGCCACGCTCACTCCGGCATCGGTGGCCACCTGTTCGGCCGTGAACGAGCCATCGGCCCGGAGCCGGGTCAGCGTGGCCTCGACGAGGGCGGCCCGGGTACGCGTCGAGCGGCTCGTCAGGGCATCCGTCTGCGGCATGGCCATCTGTTGACTGTAGAACACTTCTACTTCAATTTGACGTTTCTTGAAGGTTCTTCTAGATTTGTCACCCATGACCCGCTTCCCGGACACGATGCACCGATGACAGCGCAATCCGCAGCCGACCTCCTGCCGGCGGCCCGAGCCCTCGGGCCATCTCTGGCCGAACGGGGCGACCGCATCGAGGCCGAGCGCACGCTGCCCGACGACGTGGTGGCCGACCTCCGCGATGTCGGACTGTTCCGACTCCTCACCCCGACCGACCTGGGTGGACCGGAGGCCGACGTGGCCACCACGTCCGACGTCATCGCCGAGGTGGCCCGTCACGACGGAGCCGCCGCCTGGTGCGTGATGATCGCCGGCACCACCTCACTCCAGGCCGGCTTCCTCCCCACCGACGTCGCAGCCGAGATCTTCGGCTCACCGGACTCCATCGCCGGCGGATACGCGGCCCCCGTCGGATCGGCCACCCCGGTCGACGGTGGCCTGCGGGTCACCGGCACCTGGGCCTGGGGTTCGGGCACCCGGCACTGCAACTGGATCGGCGGAGGCACCCGCATTGTCGGCCCCGACGGGAAGCCCACCCGCCGTGACGACGGCCTGTACGCCCCGTTCGTCTTCTTCGACCGCGACGACGTCGAACACCTCGACACCTGGCACGTCACCGGCCTATCGGGCAGCGGATCAGCCGACTACCGGGTGGAGGACGCCTTCGTCCCTGAGGGTCGCTGGATCCAGATGATGGATGCCACCCCCCGTCTCGACGGTCCCATCTGGCGTTTCCCCTTTTACGGGATGTTGGCCATCGGCATCGCCTCAGTCTCCATCGGCCTGCTGGACGGCGCCGTCGATCGGTTCACCGAGCTGGCCACGGCCAAGAAGCCTGAGGGGTCGGGACGCACGCTGGCAGAACGGTCCTCCGGGCAGACGGCCCTGTCGGCAGCCGAGGCCACCGCACGATCGGCCCGAGCCTTCCTGCACGACGTCATCGGCGAGGCGTGGACCATTGCGGCGGCCGGCGATCCCCTCACCATTGAGCATCGCCGATCCCTCCGACTGGCCGCCTGCGACACCGCCCAACGGTGTGCCGACGCCCTCACCGCCCTGGGCCGCGAAGCGGGCGGCGCGGCGGTCTACCTACGCGAGCCCCTGCAGCGAAAAATCCGCGACGGCCAGGTGGCGGCCACCCACGCCATGGTGGCCCCACGCATCCACGAACTCACCGGCCGCCTAGCCCTCGGGCTCGAGACCAACACCACCCTCCTCTAGGCGTCCGACGTGGACTTCACTCTCCCCCCGGTCGATGACCCGCGCCGTCTCGAGATCCGTACCTGGCTCGCCGACCACCCGGACCCCGACCGGTCGACGCTGGCCGCCGGTGGTTTCATCGCCCCCCACTGGCCCCGCCCGTGGGGCCGCGACGCCGATCCCGTCACCCAGCTCATCATCGACGACGAGTTCCGGGCTGCCGGCGTACGGATCCCCGGTGCCACCATCGGCGTGGGCTGGGCCGGGCCGACGATCCTCGCCGGGGGCACCGACGCCCAGAAGGCCCGATTCCTGCCCCCGATGCTCGACGACACCGAGGACTGGTGCCAACTGTTCAGCGAGCCCGAGGCCGGATCGGACCTAGCATCGCTTCGCACCCGGGCCGTACGCGACGGCGACCACTACGTCGTAAACGGTTCCAAGATCTGGTCCACCCGGGCCGACGTGACCAACTGGGGCATCCTTCTGGTCCGGACGTCCGACGACGGTGCACCCCAGAAGGGCATCTCGTACCTCCTGCTGGACATGACCACCCCAGGCATCGATGTACGGCCGATCGTCGAGATGACCGGTGGCCACCACTTCAACGAGACGTTCCTGACCGACGTCGAGATTCCGGTCACCAACCTGGTGGGCGCTGAGAACGAGGGCTGGCGCCTGGCCAAGGTCACGCTGGCCAACGAGCGGGTCTCCCTCTCCCAGGGCGGGGTGCTCTGGGGTCGGGGGCCCGATGACCCGACCGTTCTGGATCGCATTCGCTCCCTGGGGTGCGACGACCCCGTTCTGCGCCAACGCATTGCCGACCTCTACACCGAGATGGTGGTGTTACGCCTGCTCAACCAGCGGGTCATGAGCGCCCAACTGGCCGGCGGCGACCCCGGCCCACTGTCGTCCATCCGCAAGGCCATAGGCGACGAGCATGGCCAGAAGGCCATGGCCCTGGTGAAGGACCTCGAGGGACCGTCGACCATGCTTGACGGCCATTACCCGTACGAGGAGCACGAGGATCTCTGGGCCTGGGGGCACTACTTTTCCCGGGCACTCACCATCGGCGGTGGCACCAGCGAGGTCCAACGCAACATCATCGGCGAACGACTCCTGGGGCTTCCCCGGGAGCCCCGACCCTGATCCCCACCCCACAAGATCCGTCCCGGCAACAGGAGCAGAAGATGTCCAACGATTCCCGATTCGACGAGTTCGAATACCTCCGCTTCGAGCGTGACGGCGACGTCCTGGTGGTGACGGTCGACAAGCCTGATGACCAGCTCAACAAGGTCGACGCCCAGATGCACCACGAGCTGGCCGGCCTCTTCAAGGTCCTGCGCGAGGAACGCGAAGCCCGGGCCGTGCTCCTGGCCGGGACCGAGCGGGCCTTCACCGCCGGCGGCGACTTCGCCTGGTTCCCCCGATTCTCCGAGCCCGGCTACGCGGCCGACATCCGCCTTGACGGTAAGTCGATCGTGTGGAACATGCTCGACGTGCACCTCCCCATCGTGTGCGCGGTGACCGGCCACGCCATGGGCCTCGGAGCCAGCATCGCCCTCCTGGCCGACATCACTGTGATGTCCGACTCAGCCCGCCTCGGTGATCCGCACGTCAAGGTTGGCATCGTGGCCGGCGACGGCGGGACCATTGCCTGGCCACTGGCCGTAGGCCCCCAGCTAGCCAAGCGCTACCTGCTGACCGGCGATCCGGTCACCGCGGCCGACGCCGAGAAGATGGGCCTCATCGTCGAATCCGCCCCCGACCCAGAGGCCTGCGTGGCCGCCGGACTGGCGTGGGCAAAGCGTCTGGCCGCCGGGGCCCCCCAGGCCGTGCAGTTCACCAAGCAGGCCATCAACACGTGGATCAAGCAGACGTGCGGACCGGCCTTCGACCTCTCCACGGCGCTCGAAACGGTGACGTTCGCATCCGAGGACTTCTCCGAGGCGCTATCCGCCCTGGCCGAAAAACGCGAACCCCGGTTCACCGGGAAGTAATCCCATCACTCCACCAGACCCCACCTCCTAAAGGAGCAACCCCATGATGTTTGAGACGGGCAGTGCCCGCGGTAATGAGATCGGGCTGCTCGACGGCTTGATGACCAACCGGGCCATGCGGCGGTACACCGACGAACCGGTGAGCGACGAGGACATCTGGACGTGCCTGCAGGCCGCCGTCCAGGCCCCCAGCGGCGGCAACATCCAGCCGTACCAGTTCGTGATCGTCCAGGACCCTGAGACGAAAACTGACCTGGCCGAGATTTACCGGCGGGGCTGGCGGCGCTACGAACCGGCCATCGCCCCCACTGAGTTCCCCAACGACTCGATCCGAGAGGGTTGGGAACGAAACAACCGGGCCACCGTCCACCTGGCTGAGAACCTCGAGAACGTGCCGGCCCTCGTGCTGCTGCTGATGCCGTCCATCGACATGACCGTGCATGACGACGAGGGGCCGATGCCCGTCGGTCCGACCCACGCCTCGGTGTACCCGGCCATCCAGAACTTCATGCTGGCCGCCCGATCTCTCGGTCTGGGCACCGCCATGACCACGCTGCATCGGATCTACGAGGACGACGTCCGTGAGCTGCTGGGCATCCCGGAGCGCTACGAGGTGCTGGCCCTGCTGCCGCTCGGGCACCCCACAGGGAAGTGGGGCGTGGCGCCGCGGTTCCGGGGCGCCGAGAAGATCACCTCGTGGGAACGGTTCGGGGAGAAGCGCACGCCGTGACCATCGGTTCGGACGGCATCTCCGGTCAGGGGATCCGGATCGGACTGTCCTTGCCGCCGGCCGGGTTCGCGTCGCACGACGACGCGCTGGCCTACGTGCACGGTGCAGCCGACGCCGGCCTGGACCATCTGGTCACCGCCGATCACGTCGCCTTCTTCGACGGTCGCGGCATGGATGGCCTGATGACCGTGTCGTGGCTGGCCGGGCTGCACCCGACGATCGGCGTCTACGTCGGTGTGTACCTGCTAGCCCTCCGTCACCCGGTGGCCGTGGCCCGGCAGGTGGCGACGCTGGCCGGCCATGAGCCGGGGCGGCTCACCCTCGGCGTGGGGGTGGGCGGCGAGGACCGCCACGAAATGGAGGTGGTAGGCGTCGACCCGGCCACCCGGGGGCGCCGCACCGACGAGGCCCTCGATGTTCTGCGACCCCTATTGGCTGGCGAGGCCGTCGACCACCACGGCGAGTTCTACGAGGCGCCCGAGACCGTCATCCGACCGGCGCCCGTGCCACCCGTGCCTCTCACCGTCGGCGGACGCTCAGATGCCGCAGTCCGGCGGGCCGGCCGGCGTGGCGACGGTTGGCTGGCCTCGTGGTGTTCGCCCCGCCGATTCGCCGAAGGCGTGAGCATCGTCGAACAAACCGCAGCCGACGCCGGACGCACCGACGTGGCGTGGCGGCACGGCTACCAGATCTGGGTTGGTCTGGGCGACACACCGGCCGACGGCACCGCCCAGTTGGCGCCGGCCATGGAAAAGTTCTACGGCGCGCCCTACGCGGGCTTCGAGCGCTACTCCCCGGTCGGCACGCCAGCCGACATCGCCGGATGGCTCCGCCCCTACGTTGATGCTGGGGCGGTCGACTTCAACCTGGCCCCCATCGCCGCGACCGACGCCGAACGGGTCGCCGGCGCCGCCGAGATCCGCCGCCTCCTCCTTGCCTGAACTTCCTGCCTGAGCTTTGGATCCGACCTCCGGCCGACCACGGGGTCAGCCAAGAGGGGCGGGTTCGCCCGGGGCCGGCATCGATTCCTCAGGGCCCACGATCGTCAGTTGGTCGTCGGCTTCCAGCACCAGATCGAGCTCGACATCCACCGGCACCCCGAACCGGGTGACCGCAGCAACTTCGGCGCCGTCGGCAAGGGCAAGGTCCCCCAGCCGATGACCGATCAGCCCTGCATCCAGACCCTCCGGGAGCAGCGCGTACTGACGCACGGACCACCCGGGCAGCAGCGCGGTCTTCACCTCGGCCTCCGATCCAGCCTGCCCGCAGGCCCGTGCTCCGGAATGCAGGAATCCGGCCAGTTCGCCTGCCAGCCGCAGTGCCCGTCCCGGGTCCGACGAGGTTCCGGCAAGAAAGAAGAGCGCATTGACCAACTCGCCCGAACCACCCCACGCCGCCGGGATCCGGATGCCCGACGCTGCCCGGACGATCACCAGCTGGTCCAACTCGATGGCTTCGAAGAGAGCCACCGGCGTGGCCGTTGGATGGTCGTCGGACGGCTGGATCCACAGCGATCCCGTCTCCAGGAACTGCTCGGCGACCCGTTCGGTCGGCACCCCGATCCGGTCCGACAGGACGGTCGAGGCTCGTGCTGCCGCCTCGGCAATGTCGGTGCCCTCCGGGATGGACAGCACCACGGCCCGGGCAATGAGCCCGGCGTAGTCGTCGCGATCGCGTAGGCCATGACCGGCCATCGCCGCGCCTATCTCCCGCTCCAGAGCCTCGTCGGCCTCTCGGCCCCATCGACGGAACACGTGGCGGATGGCGCCCGTCCGCTCGGTACGCGGCGTGGCGTACAGGTGGTGCCACGCCCAGCCGATGGCCGTCACCACCCCGACGAAAATAAGTGCGGCCGACCCCAGCTGCGAGATCAGGTACCCGGAGATGGCGATGCCGGCCAACTGGGTCCACGGATAGAACGGCGAACGGAACGCCGGTGCGTACGACCGGATCTCCGACGCTCGCAGCACCAGTACCGCCAGGTTCACCAGGCCCAGTGTGAGCAGCACGAAGGCACTGGCCAGCTTGGCGATGGACTCGGCGTCGAAGGCCACCACCACCAGGGCAATAGCCGACCCGGTGGACACCACGCCGAACACCGGGGTCCCGAACCGGCCCAGGCCTCCCATCCAGTCGGGGAGCAGGCCATCGCGGGCCATGGCCATCGGATAACGGGCGGCCGCCAGGATGCCGGCATTGACCGCCGAGGCGAAGGCGGCCAGAGCAGCCACCACGACCAGCCACACCCCCACCTTCGGGAGCACCATCTCGGCCGCCGTGTGGATGGGAGCAAGATCGCCGTGCAGTACGTCGGCCGGCACCACGGCCACAACCACCAGCACGCCGAGCGTGTAGACGACTGTGGCCACGGCCAGCGACAGCGCCATACCGAGCGGGATCCGCTGGCTGGGATCCTCGACCTCTTCGGCGGCGCTCGCCACCTTGGTCAGGCCGCCGTAGGACACGAACACCAGCCCGATGACCGCCACCAGCCCAGAGCCGCCGTGGGTGAAGAACGGGTCGAGGTTCGAGCCGTCGATCCCCCGCTCAGCGGTCTCGATCAGACCACCGGCCAGGAACCACGCCATGGCACCCAGCACGATGACCACCAGGCCAAGCTGCATCGAGGCGCTGGCCTTGGAGCCCACCACGTTGACCAGCGTGAACAGGCCGATCAACACCAGGGCCAGGGTCGTGGCGTCGACGTCGACGACGAGCACCAGGTAGGCACTCATACCGACCATGGCGAAGGCGTCCTTAAGGACGAGCGACAGCCAGGTTCCGAACCCGGCCACCGTGCCCACCGCGGGGCCGAGCGCCCTCTCCAAAAAGTAGTAGGCGCCCCCAGCCTTGGGTAGTGCGGTGGCCAACTCGGACACGCTGAGCATGGCCGGCACGGCCAGGCACCCGGCCAACAGGTAAGCCAGCACGGCCGACGGTCCGGCCTTGGCGGCAGCCAGCCCGGGTAACAGGAACAGGCCCGACGAGAGCATGGCCCCGGTGGACAGGGCGAAAACGTGGCGGAGACCCAGCGAGCGGGTCAACCAGCCGTGGTCGCCCTTGCGCTCAGACTTCCCCATGGATGGACCCTAGGTGGTGAGTGACTCCAGGAAGTCCAGCAGCGCTGCGTTGGTACCCGCCGCATCCTCCTGCTGCATCCAGTGACCCACCCCGGGAAGGATCACCGAGTCGTGCAGACCAGGCAGGGTCTCGCCATAGCGGGCAATGCTCCCGGCGCCCCAGATGGTGGGGCCGTCCTTCTCTCCGCCGATGTAGAGGGAGGGCTGGTGGATCGGCGCCTCGCGCCAGGCCCGTAGGTCGACCCAGTCATGGTCCACGCAGCGGTACCGGTTGAGGCCACCGGAAAACCCGGCACGGGCGAACTCGCCGACGTAGAAGGCGAGGTCGTCGGCGTCCTGCCATTCCAACGGCCCGTCCGGATGGTGGAACCGGTCATCCAGTCGACCTCCCGGGGCCACGGCGAACCCGATCGGTGCCCCCGGGACTGGAGGCGGGGCGTCTCCGGAGGCGCTGAAGATCATTCCCTCCAACCAGTGGGCCGGGTCGGTCCCGATCTCGGCTTCGGCCACCCCGGGCTTCTGGAAGTACTCGATGTAGAACGTGTCGTCGCCGCCCATCATCCGGAAGATGTCGGTCGGCCTGAATCCGTTGGGCGGGGTGTAGGCCACGCTCAGAAGCGCCACCGCCCGAAACACGTCGGGTCGAATGAGCGCCGCCGTACTGGCAATGGGTGATCCCCAGTCGTGGCCGACGATCACCGCCTCGATCTCGCCGAGGGCCTCGACCACTCCGACGCAGTCGCCAACCAGATCGACCAGCCGGTACGCATCGATTGCCTCGGGAGCTTCCGATGAGCCGTAGCCCCGCACATCGATGGCTGCGGCTCGGAATCCCGCAGCAGCCACCGCTGGTAACTGGTGGCGCCACGAGTACCACGACTCGGGGAATCCGTGGACGAACAGCACCAGCGGACCGACACCCATCTCGGCCACGTGGATGCGCGTGCCGTGGGCATCCACGTCATGGCGGGTCAGTCCCACCCCTGTCAGTTCGTCCAGTGTCGTCATGTCTGCGTGTTCCCGCTCGTCTCCGCTGGATCCTCAACCTGGACCCCGCGCACGAGGCTCCCATGGGGCAGGGCCTCGGTGGCCATCCGGTCGCACCCGCCAACCACCGCTGCCTCCAGGGCGAGGGCGTCGCGCACCGACAGATCTGCCTCACCCGCGGTGTCCGCGGCGGCCAGCACCAGCGAGGCATCGACGGGCACCACGGTGAGTTCAGCCAGCTCCGCCAGGGCACGTCGGGCCACCATGGCCGAGAGGGGGCGTGCCATCCGGGTGGTGACGGCATCCAGGAACTCGGCCAGCACCGAACCCGACACCACCAACGCCGGCCCGCCGGTGGCGCCGATCAACGCCCGGGCTGCGGCCTGACGACCGGGCTCATCGTCGTCAAATAGACGGACCAGCACCGACGTGTCGACGAAGGTCCGACCAGTCATCAACTGGCGCCGCCAGCGTCACGGCGGGAGGGACCATCCGCGAGGGACCGACCACCGGAGCCAGCGGCCGAGGAGACGGACAAGGCCACGAGGCGTCGACGTGCCCCATCCACCCGGTCAGACGCCGAGTAGGCGGTCAGGAGTTCGCGGACCACGGCATTGACCGAGGTGCCGTCAGTCGCGGCCCGTACCCGTGCCCGATGCAGAAGATCGTCGTCCACGGCCAGCGTCAGGTTCGCCATGGGCTGACTTCCTTTCTGGGATTCTTAGAATCCCGTGGTACACAGAATCCGTGTAACACGGGATCCTAAGGTCAAGCCAGATGTCGCCCGTGGATCCAGTCCCGGTCGAGATAACAGCCCTGCAGATACCGTTCAGGATCGGCCTCACCGTGTCGGCCGTGAAGTACCCGCTCGTTGTCGAACACCATGCACTCGCCAGGCTTCAGCGTGAACCGGAACTCCAGATCCTCACGATGCAGGAGCCGGGCGAAGGTCCGGAACGCCTCGTAGAAGGCCGCCATCTCGTCGAACGGTTGGTCGAACGGTGCACTCGACCGGTTGTTGTATCGGACGGTCCGGATGGCTCCCACCTCAGGGCCCCCTTCTTCCACCTCGATCAACGGGCCTCGATTTCGCAGGTCGAATCCGCCCCCCGACCAACGGAACGGCACGCTGCGGGTCGACAACAGAGCGAAGGCTTCGGGATCCTCGTCCCGTAGGAGCTCGGCGGCCCGGTAGCCGTCGACGAGCACCGTCACCCCACCGACTTCGCTGGCTACCAGGCAGTGCAGTAGTTGGTAGCCAGGAACCGGCCGCCGATACGGGTTGTCGGTGTGCACGTTCAACGCCCGTGGCGTAAAGGCCAGGTTGGTCGGGTTGGTATCGGCCCGCACGTGGAAGACCTCGCCGTAGTTGGTCTCACGGACCGGACCCCACAGGTTGGCCACGTCGACGATGCCCGCACCCGCGACATCGTCTCCCGCTGCCAGACCGTCCACAATGGCCAGGCCGTCGCGCACGAGTGCCCTGGTGGTGGCCTGCCACACCGCGAGATCCTGCCGATCGCTCCACGGCAGCCGCTGGACCGACAGCCCCACAGCCACCCAGGAGACCGATCGCCCGGATGATCCGATCACGGATCCGTCGTAGCGGTTGGCTTCCAGCCACGCCTCGCCATAGGTGCTGGTCAGACCATCTGGGCCGAACACCACGACCAGACGATCGTCGACCACCTCAGCAGACTCCACCGTGACCCGATCGGCCAACTCGGTCACGTCGAACAGACGCTGATCATTGTCGCTATCGCGTGACGCATCGCCGCGGGCGTTGTCCCGGAGCCACAGGGCATGGAACCGCACCGGGCCGGCGGCCATCTCGACGGTGACCACGTCGCCGGCCGGGCCAACCGAGACGCCGAGTCGACTCACCGTCGAAACTCCGGATCGTCGAGTAGCGGTCGCCAGTGGTCGACCGCCGGAATATCCAGCCCATCGACCTTCCCGCCATCGTCCCAAGCCCGGACGGCCAGAGCCGCGACGGCGAACGGTTCGGCCTCGAACACCGCCGCCTCATCGTCTGACATCGGCCCTCCCTGCAACTTCAGCGTCCCGATTGAAGCCGGACTGAGCTGGGCCTCGTATCCCGGATCCACGAAGCACCGGTACCGCTTGGCTGCCACGTGCAGGCGGACCGGCTCGCTCACGCCATCAACGAAGCGCTCGGCCACCCATGCGCCGCCGGTCGTGCCGTGGTCGGTCACCCCAAACGCCGAGTCCGGATCGCTCAGGAAGTGCCCCATGTCGTGCAGCAGGGCGGCCAGCACCAGGGCGTCATCGGCGCCGTCGGCATGGGCCAACGCTGCAGCCTGACAGGCATGTTCGGCCATCGTCACCCGCTCGCTGTAGGTCTCATGGCCTCGGGCCGCGAACAGATCCAGCACCTCGTTCGGCACCCGATCTTCCATGACGCGCATCATGCCCGCTGGGGCCCCTGACGGCCAGCGGGAATAGGTTCGAACCGTTCGCTCAACCTCACATCCCCACATCCCAGCGGAGAAACAGAATGGCAATCGGCCCCGGCCTCCACATCGAGGATCCCAGCGATCCGTCCCTCGACCTGCGCATGTCAGATGGCGCCCGTCCGCTCTACGAACAGGTCAAGGCATTCATCGCTGACGAGATCGAACCGGTCACCGTGGAGTTCCACCGTCTGGGCACCGAGCGCACCGAACACTGGGGTCACCACCCCGGCCAGATCGAGATCCTCGAGGCCCTTAAAGCCAAGGCACGCGAAGCCGGCCTATGGAACTTCTTCCTCCCCGACGCCGAAACCGGGGAGGGCCTGTCCAACCTGGACTACGCCTACATCGCCTCCGAGTTGGGCAAGAACCCACTGGCCTCCCAGAGCATGAACTGCTCGGCCCCCGACACCGGGAACATGGAGGTCATCGAACGGGTCGGCACCCCCGAGCAGAAGAAGCAGTGGCTCGAGCCGCTGCTGAACGGCGAGATCCGTTCGGCCTACGCCATGACCGAGCCCGACCTGGCCTCCTCGGACGCCAAGAACATCGCGTGTCAGGCCGTGCTGGACGGCGACGAGTGGGTCATCAACGGCACCAAGTACTACATCTCGGGCGCAGGCGACCCCCGCTGCAAGGTGATGATCACCATGGTCCAGACCAGCCCCGACGGGCCCCCGCACCGCCGCCAGTCGCAGATCCTCGTCCCTGTCGACACCCCCGGGGTCACCATTGACCACCCCATGCAGGTGTTCGGTGACGACGACGCCCCGCACGGTCACATGCACATCACGTTCAAGGACGCCCGGGTGCCGGCCGCCAACCTCCTACTCGGCGAAGGGCGAGGCTTCGAGATCTCCCAGCTGCGCCTCGGCCCCGGTCGCATCCACCACTGCATGCGTTCCATCGGTGCCGCCGAGCGGGCCATCGAGCTGATGTGCCGCCGGGGACTCCACCGCGAGGCCTTCGGCAAGACCATCTCGCACCTGGGCAAGAACATGGAGGTCATCGCCCGGGCCCGTATCGAGATCGAGGCCATGCGACTCATGGTGCTCCGGGCCGCCAAGGCCATGGACACCATGGGCAACGCCGAGGCCCGGGTCTGGATCAGCGCCGTGAAGGCCATGGTGCCTGAGAAGGTCTGCCAGATCATCGACGCAGCTATCCAGATCCATGGCGCCACCGGTGTCTCCCAGTGGACGCCGCTGGCCACCATGTACACCCAGCAGCGCACGCTGCGCCTGGCCGACGGCCCCGACGAGGTGCACCACTTCGTGGTGGCCCGCTTCGAACTGAACCGCTACCAGGACGGCCCCGGCGACGTCCCCATGACCTCCCACACCGGACCGGTGTTCGCCGGCCCGTGACCATCGACCCGCGCTTGCACAAGCAGGCCACCGCCCGGACCCGGGCCGACCTCCAGGCCTTCACTGCCTCGCTGCCACCCGACGACGGCACCGACGCTGCGGACGTGGCCCGGGGCTTCATCGCCACCCGGACCAATCCGGTCATCGACAAGATCGAACCCAACCCGTGGCTGCCCATCAGCTGGGACCTCTCGAAGTCGGACTTCGTCCACGGGCCCTGCCCCGACACCGTCAACCCCTCGTTGTGGCGTCAGGCCGGGTTCAACGCCCAGCACGGCCTCTACGAGGTGATCGACGGCTTCTACCAGGTGCGCGGATTCGACACCTCGACGGTGACCTTCATCCGGGGTGACGAGGGGTGGGTGGTCATCGATCCGCTCACCACCACGGAGACGGCCCGGGCCGCCTTCGAACTGGTCACCGAGCAGCTCGGCGAACGTCCTGTCACCGCCATCATCTACACCCACTCCCACATAGATCACTTCGGCGGGATCCTCGGCGTGGTCTCCAAGGAGCGGATCGACGCCGGCGAGGTGCCCATCGTGGCCCCCGAGGGGTTCGTCAAGGAGGCCGTGTCCGAGAACCTCCTGGCCGGGCCGGCCATGGGACGCCGGGCTATGTACCAGTTCGGGATGCTCCTCGACTGGGACGAGCACGGGCACGTCGACCAGGGTCTGGGTAAGGGCGTACCCACCGGATCGTCGTCCCTCGTGCCGCCCACCATCGAGATCACCGAGACCGGTCAGGAACTGGTGCTCGACGGCGTCCGGATCGAGTTCCAACTCACGCCCGAATCCGAGGCGCCGGCCGAGATGCACTTCTACTTCCCGGACCACCGCGCCCTCTGCATGGCCGAGAACTGCACCGGGACCATGCACAACGTGCTCACTCTGCGCGGCGCCCTGGTGCGCGACACCCTCATGTGGAGCCGCTACATCGACGAGGCCATGGACCGCTGGGGCGACGTGTCCGACGTGGTGTTCGCCAGCCACGGCTGGCCCCACTGGGGTGCCGAGGCCGTCAACGGCTACCTGACCCGCCAGCGAGACCTCTACCGCTGGCTCCACGACCAGTCCATGCGGCTCATCAACCTCGGCTACTCGCCCAACGAGATCTCGGCCAACATTGACCTGCCGCCCGGGTTGTGGGCCGACTACCACTGCCACGGCTACTACGGCACGGTCAGCCACAACGTGCGGGCCGTCTACCAGCGGTACATCGGCTTCTACGACGGACACCCGTCCAGCCTCGACCCCTACGAGCCCGTGGAGGCCGGTCGGCGCTACGTCGACTTCATGGGCGGGATGGACCAACTCCTGACCAGGGCGCGCCAGTCCTACCAGGCCGGTGACCACCGCTGGGTGGCTGAGGTGCTGCGCCACGCAGTGTTCGCCGATCCGACGTGTGACGAGGCCCGACTACTGCAGGCCGACGCCTTCGAACAGCTGGCCTACCGGGCCGAGGCCGGACCGTGGCGCGACATCTACCTGAGTGGCGCCCAGGAGCTCCGCAACGGTTCCATCGCCATCGAATCGATCAACCGTCCCCGGCCCGAGCTAGTCACCGGGATGGACCTCCAGCAGGCCTTCGACCTGCTGGCCGCCTCGCTGGACGGGGTGGCCGCCGCGGCCATCGGTCCGCTGGCCACTGACTGGTACCTCGACGACACGGGTGACACCGTGCGCCTCGAACTATCCAACGGCACCCTCCATTCGCTGCCCGGCGCCACGCACGCGTCGGCCGACGTGGTAGTGCACGGCGACCGCAGCCAGCTGAACCGGCTCTTCGGCTCGGACGCCACGGGTGCCAGCTTGCTCGATGAGGGCGCCATCACCGCCGAGGGCGACACCGATCGACTACGGGCCCTGTTCGCCTGCGTGACGGACTTCCCCCGCTTCTACAACATCATCGAGCCCTAGGCCCGGCGCGCTCACTCGATCAGTCGGAGACCTCGGTACGGATATCGGCGCCGTGCTCGTCGTTGGACGGGGGGCGACGTCGAACCGTCGGCGGGGTGGCCGACATCCGGATCGGTGACCGCACCGACCGGAACGCATCGGTCCGCCCACCGGTGGACCCACCATCGTCCAGCACGGCGATCGGATCCAGGCTGAGGGCCTCGGCGTCCAGGAACGCCTGACGTACCGTGTTGATGGGACCAGCTGGGATGCCCGCGGCCCGCAGCACCACTAGCCAACCGGCGGTCGTGTCGGTGGCCAGCACCGACTCGATCTCGGCTTCTAGGTCGTCGGCGTTGACCATGCGGGCCCCGTTGTCGGCGAACCGCTCGTCGGTCCGCCAGTCGTCGCGACCCAGGGCCGCGCAGAGCTTCTCCCACAGGGCAGGGCTGGCCGCCGCGATGGCCAGCACCCCGTCGGCGGTGCGGTACGGCTGGTAGGGGACGATCGACGGGTGTCGGTTGCCCTGGCGCCCCGGATCGGTGTCGGCCACCACATGCCCCGAACCCACGTTGAGCAGCCCGGCCAGGGCAGCCGACATGAGCGACACCTCCACGTGCTGGCCTTCGCCACTCTCCCGGCGCTTTTCGACGGCCGCCAGAATGGCGATGGCCGCGTAGAGGCCGGTCAGGTTGTCGACCATGGCCGACCCGACCTTGGTCGGTTCGCCGTCGGCCTCGCCGGTGATGGCCATCACTCCGCTCATGGCCTGCACCAGGAAGTCGTAGCCGGCCAGCGTGGCGCCCTCGCCCTCGCTGCCGAACCCGGTGACCGAACAGGTGATGACGCCCGGATGCTCGGCGGCCAGAGAATCCCGATCAAGGCCGAAACGGGCCATGGTGCCGACCCGGAAGTTGTCGACCACCACGTCGGCGGTCATAGCGAGCCGACGGGCTACCGCCAGGTCGTCGGGGTCCCGTAGGTCGAGCGCGATGCTTCGCTTGTTGCGGTTCAGGCCCAGGTAGTAGGTGCTGGTCGCCTCGTCGCCGTCGCCCCACCACGGTGGGCCCCACGTGCGGGTCTCGTCGCCCACCCCGGGCTGTTCGACCTTGATCACATCGGCGCCCAGGTCGGCCAGCACCATGGTGGCCATGGGTCCGGCCAGCACCCGGCTGAAGTCGGCCACCCGCAGGTGCCCGAGCGCTCCGGGGGGCGGCTGCGGGCTGGTCTCATCGGTCACGAGCCGGAGTCTCGCAGCACCACCCCCGCCGGACAACAGACCCACGCTCGAGCGAACCCCGGAGGTAATCATCGAAAAATTACGGCCCATCCCTTGCAATGGGACCTGATCGTGGGGAGCATCCCGCAGTGACCGTTACCCCGATCCACGACCCGGCAACCGAACCCGAGTTGGGACGGGTCCGCCAGGGCCGCAATGCACGGGCCGCCAAGCGCCGTACCCGGGTCCAGACCTGGCTCCCCGAACTGGAGCGGAAGATCCCGTGGGTGGACCTGCTGACCGAGGAACAGGTCCAGACCATCCACGATGCCTCCATGGACGTCATCGAGGAGGTGGGCGTCGAGTTTCGCTGCCCCGACGCCATCGCCTTGTGGACGGCCGTCGGTGCGTCGGTTGACGGCGTCCGGGTACGCATCGACCGCGAACTCCTCATGTCGCTGATCGGCACCGCCCCGTCCTCGTACACCATGGTGGCCCGCGACCCCACCCACACTGTGACGGTGGGCGACGGGAAGACCATCTTCACCCCCTCCTACGGCGCCCCCTACGTGCTCGGCCTGGACGGGGTCCGGCGCCCCGGCAGCATCGAGGACTTCCGGAACTTCACGAAGCTCAACCACCTCTCGCCCGCCCTCCACATGTCGGGCGGCGTGGTCTGCGAACCCATGGACGTGCCGGTCCCCAAGCGGCACCTCTACATGACCGAGAGCCTGCTGAAGTACTCGTCCAAGCCGTTCATGGGCGCCGTGACGTCGATGGAGCGGGCCGAAGACAGCCTCCACATGGCCGGCATCGTCTTCGGCCAGGAGTTCGTCCGGAACACCACGGTCATGACCTGTCTGGCCAACGGCAACACGCCGCTGGTGTGGGACAAGACCATGCTGGACAGCGTCCGGGTGTTCGCTGGCGCCAACCAGGCCACCCTGTTCAGCCCGTTCGTGCTCGGAGGAGCGTCCACCCCTGCGTCGACGGTCGGCGCGGTCATCCAGGTCAACATCGAAGCCCTCACCGGCGTGGCCTTCTCCCAACTGGTCCGAGCCGGCGTACCGGCCCTGTACGGCCAGTGGCTATCCACCGTCTCGATGAAGACCGGTGCTCCACAGGCCGGAACGCCCGAGATCTGCCACATGAACCTGCTCACCGCCCAGATGGCCCGCCACTACCGGCTGCCGTCACGCTGTAGCGGCTCGTGCACCAGCTCCAAGATGGTTGATGCCCAGGCCGGCTACGAGGCGGCCCGCAACATGTACGGCGTGCTCATGGCCGGCACCAACTTCGTGCTGTCGACCACCGGCTACCTGGAGAGCGCCATGTGCCAGAGCTACGCCAAGTGGGTGCTGGACAGCGAGCAGCTAGAGATGATGACGCGCCTCGGTAGCGGCGTCTCCTTCGACAACCTCGACGAGGTTCTGGCCACAATGCGCGAGGTCCCCCCGGGCGGCCACCATCTGGGCACTGCCCACACGCTGGCCAACTTCCAGACCGCGTTCTCGATGCCCGAGATGATGAACAGCGACAACTACGAACAGTGGCTGGCCGACGGCGCCCTCAGCGCCGAGGACCGGGCCGCCGCCAAGTGCCGACAACTCCTTGACGAATACGAGGAGCCCACCCTGCCCGACGACGTCCAGGCCGAACTCGACGAGTACGTGTCCCGCCGCGACGCCGAACTCCCCGACCTGGTTTCCTGACTACACGGTTTTCTGAGAACTGGCCGAGAAGGACCCCATCATGAACACTCAAGCCGACCCACCCCTGCTCCACGGCGTCTGCGCTGCAATGAGCTCCCCGTTCGACGACTCCGGCGAGTCGGTCGACGAGGGCCGCCTACGCGACCACATCGACAGCCTGGTAGAGGCTGGCGTGCACGGTCTGGTGCTGGCCGCCGGCACCGGCGAGTTCGCCTTTCTGTCAGCCGACGAGAAGGAACGCATCTTCCGCATCGGCGTCGACCAGGTGGCCGGTCGCATCCCGGTGATCTGCCAGACGTCGGCCATCACCACCGTGGACGCCATCGAGAACTCCCGGGCCGCCATCGACCTCGGAGCCAGCGCCGTCATGGTCCTCCCTCCCTACTTCGAGGGGCCGTTCGAACGGGGCGTCCTGTACCACTACGAGAAGTTGGCCCGGGCCGTCGACGTCCCGATCGTCTTGTACAACATCCCGGTCCAGTCCGGCTTCGACATCACGCCGGACCTGTACCGCCGGCTCATCGCCATGGAGAACATCGACTACATCAAGGATTCCACCGGCGACCTCATCCGACTCCAGCAGTTGGTCGGGATCGGCGGCCACGTGCTGGCCGGGGCCGACCCGCTGGCCCCCTTCGCCCTCATGGCCGGCAGCGCCGGATGGATCTGGGGGGCGGCCAACGTCATGCCGCACGAGTGCGTGGCCCTCTACGATCACATCACGGCTGGCCGCCACGTCGAAGCCATGGAACTGTGGCGCCGGATGCTCCCCGCCAACCTCTACTTCTGGGATAACCCACACGAGGCCGAGTACAACGCGGCGGTCAAGACGGCCGCCAACATGGTGGGCCGCACCATTGGCCCCTGCCGTCGCCCGGTCATGCCCATGACCCGCCAGGGCCGTGTCGCCCTCCAGACCGCACTCTCGACCCTGCCAGTCAACGGGGTCGACCGCGACCGCCTGGTCTTCCGTGAATGGGAGGACGAGCGGGACTGGCTCGTCCAGATGACTGATCGCGCCGGCGTAGGCCGTGCAGGCACCAGTCGCTTCGGAACAGGCAGTACACGAACGACCACCCCCAAGAACGGGAGCAGCAACTGATGGCACTCGACCTCGCTGATCCGGTCGCACTGGCCGCGTCGATCAACCCGCCCACCCGGGCCGTCATTGGTGGCCGCAGCGTGGAGTCAGCCTCCGGAAAAACATTCGCAACCCTCAATCCGGCCACCGGCACCGAGTTGGCCCAGGTATCGGAATGCGACGCCGAAGACGTCGACCGCGCGGTCGCCGCGGCCCGGACCGCCTTCGAAGACGGACCGTGGGGGCATCTGGCCCCCACCGACCGCAAGCGCCTGATCCTGCGGTTCGCCTCGCTCGTCGAGGCCCACACCGACGAGTTGGCCATCATCGAAACTCTGGAGGCTGGCAAGCCGATCAGTGACTGCTCGGGACTAGACGTCCCCGACCTGGTGGCCACCCTCCGGTGGCATGCCGAGGCGGCCGACAAGCTCTACGACCAGCTCTCACCGTCGGGACCGGGCCGGGTCGGCATGATCGTGCGGGAGCCCATCGGCGTGGTGGGCGCCGTGCTGCCCTGGAACTACCCGCTGATGATGGCCGGCTGGAAGATCGGTCCGATCCTGGCCGCCGGCAACACGTGCGTCGTCAAGCCGGCCGAGCAGACCTCCATGTCGACCATCCGCATCGCCGAACTGGCCATCGAGGCCGGCATCCCCGACGGCGTGCTTAACGTGGTCCCCGGATTCGGCGAGACGGCCGGGGCGGCAATCGGCCTGCACCCCGACGTGGACTGCGTGGCCTTCACCGGCTCGACCGAGGTGGGTCGCCACTTCCTGCGCTACTCGGCGGACTCCAACCTCAAGGAGGTCCTGCTGGAATGTGGCGGCAAGAGCCCGGTCATCGTCATGGCCGACGCCGACGACCTCGATGCTGCGGCGACCGGGATCTGCGAGGGGATCTTCTGGAACGGCGGACAGAACTGCAGCGCCAACTCCCGCCTCATCGTCCAGCGCTCGGTGGCCGACGAGTTGCTGGAACGCATCGCCGAACGCAGCCACGACTGGGTGGTCGGCGACCCCCTGGTGACCGAGACCACCATGGGCGCCATGATCGAGGAAGCCCATCTGGACAAGGTGCTGGGCCACATCGCGGACGCCCACGAGGCCGGCTCGACGTGTGCGGTGGGCGGCAACCGGGTCCGCCAGGAAAGCGGCGGCTGGTTCGTGGAGCCCACCGTGTTCACCGACGTGGACCCCGACAGCCGTCTGGCCCGGGAGGAGGTCTTCGGACCGGTGCTGGCCGTGACCACCTTCGACGCCCCGGAGGAGGCCATCCGACTGGCCAACGACACCGACTACGGCTTGGCCGGCACGATCCACACCACCGACCTGCGTACCGCCCATCTGGCAGCCCGGGCCATCCGGGCCGGCACGGTGGCCGTGAACTGTTACGGCGAGGGCGACATCACCACCCCGTTCGGTGGCTTCAAGCAGTCGGGCTTCGGCGGACGCGACAAGTCCATCGCGGCCCACGAGCAGTACACCGAACTCAAGACCATCTGGATGGACCTGTCTTGACCCCGCTTCAAACGGAGCCGTCTTGACCCCGCTTCAAACGGAGCCGTCTTGATTCCATGAGCGCCGTCACCCTCCTACCCAATACCCGTCGCGACAACGGATGGTTCGAGACCCTCGAAGAGGTGCCACCCGCAGCGCCCCTGATCGGCCCGACCGAGGCCGACGTGGTTGTGGTGGGCGCCGGATTCACCGGCTTGGCGGCGGCCCGGCGACTCGGCCAGTTGCGCCCCGACGCCCGCATCCTCCTGTTGGAGGCCGGGCGTATCGGCAACAGTGCTGCGGGCCGATCGTCGGGGTTCGGCATCGACCACGCCCACAACATTCGATCCGAGGGCTTCGCTGACACCGTCGAATTCGAGAAGCAGCAGATCGCCCTGAACCGGGCCGGCCTCTCGTACCTGGAGGAGGCGGTGACCGCCCACGACATCGACTGCGACTGGTCGTGGACCGGTAAGACCCATGCCGCCTGCACCGACCGCGGCGTCCGGGACCTGAAGCACTTCGCCTCAACCCTGGACCGGATCGACGAGCCGTACGAACTACTGGACGCCGATGCCATGGTCGACCGGCTGGGCATCGACCACTACCACCAGGGTCTGCACACACCGGGAACCGCACTCATGCAGCCCGCCGCCCTCTGTCGGGGCTTGGCTGGCACCCTGCCGGACAACGTGGTGGTTCACGAGGAGACCCCGGTGACCTGGCTGGACGCCGGACCACCCCATGAACTGTGGACCGACGGGGGCAGCGTGCGGACCCCCGAACTGCTTATGGCCAACAACGGCTTCCTGGCCGGGTTCGGCTTCTACCGAAAGCACCTCATCCCGGTCGTCACATGGGGCTCGATGACCCGACCGTTGACCGACGATGAGTCGACGTCGATCGGTGGGCACCGCACGTGGGGGGTCATCCCGTCCGCCCCGTCGGGTACGACGGTGCGACGCCTGGCTGACGGCCGGATCCTCGTGCGGAACGTCTACTCCTACAGTCGCCACTCACTCGCCGGAGGGCGCCGCCGCCAGCGGGCCGGCCGGTCCCACCGGAAGGCCTTCGAGGCTCGGTTCCCCAACCTCACCGACGTACCGTTCGAGTACACGTGGGGCGGGGCGTTGAGTATGGCCCGCAACGGCGAACCAGTCTTCGGGACGGTGGCTGACGGCATCGCTGCCGCCGGCGTCCACAACGGCACCGGGCTCGCCAGGGGCGCCATCTGCGGGAAGTTGATAGCCGAGATGATGTGCGGCGAAGGCTCCGACCTGCTGGACGCCATGCTCGGCCGGGGCCGTCCCAATCGGAACGTTCCCGACCCGATCCTCGGGTGGGGCGTCGACCTGTACGCCCGCCGGCTGCGCTTGCAGTCCGGCCGCGAGATGTGATCCGGATGCCGGACCAAGGAAAGACCAAATGACTGATTCATCTACCGGGTCAGCCTCTGGGCCACGGGTCGCCCTGGTCACTGGTGCTACGTCGGGGATCGGCCGGGCGTGTGCGTTGCGCCTCGCTGCCGATGGCTTCACCGTGGTGGTCGGAGGCCGCGACGCCACTCGGGCCGACGCCGTGGTGGCTGAGATCACCGCCGCCGGTGGGTCGGCCACCACCGCGCTGGGCGACGTGGCCGACCCAACCTATGGAGACGAGGCCGTCGGGTCCGCGATACGGGCCCACGGGCGGCTCGACGTGCTGGTCAACGCGGCGGGCGTCATCACGAGGGCCAACGCCGAGGGCACCACTGACGAGGAATGGCACCGGGTCATGTCCACCAACGTGGATGGCCTGTTCCGGTGCACTCGGGCCGCCCTTCCGGCACTGCGGGCCGTCGGAGGCGGGGCCATCGTCAACATCAGCTCGACCAACGGGCTGGTGGGCGGGGCCGGACTGGCCGCCTACTGCGCCTCCAAGGGGGCGGTCACCAACCTCACCCGGGCCATGGCGCTGGACCACGCCCACGAGGGCATCCGCATCAACGCCGTCTGCCCGGGCGCTGTGGATACCAACATGCTCTACTCGGAACGTGACGACTCGCGAGAAGAGGTACATGCCATGAACATCGGCGGTATCCCCGAGGGGCGACTTCCCGCCGGCGACGAGATCGCCCACGTGGTGGCCTTCCTGGCCGATGACCGGTCCCGACATGTCAACGGTGCCAACATCAGCGTCGACGGCGGGTACACCGCAGCATGAGTGACGACCCGAAGGGAAGCGGCCGGGCCACCGGCCGCATCGTCGTGGTCACCGGTGGCGCCCGGGGCATCGGGCGGGCCATCGTGGACCGGTTCGCCGCCGAGGGCGCCACCGTCGTCATCGGCGACCTCGCCGATCCGGGCAACCTGTTCCTAGGGAGCGACGCGGCCGGCCACCGTGAGTGGGCGCCCCTGGACGTCACCGACGAGACATCGATCCTCGAGTTCGCCGAGTCGGTAGCCACCGGCCACGGCGGCGTCGACGTACTGGTCAACAACGCCGGGATCATGGACACCCGGGCCCTCGCCGATGAGACGGTGACCGACTGGGACCTCACCATGGCCGTCAACCTTCGGGGACCGTTCCTCATGGCCAAGCACCTCGTACCCCTCATGGAGGGCCGAGCTGATCCGGCCATCGTGAACATCGGTTCCATCGAGGGGCTGGGGGCCAATACCCTCCACTCCTCGTATGCGGCCTCCAAGGCCGGTGTACACGGCCTCACCCGCGCTCTGGCCGTCGAACTCGGTCCGGCGGGGATCCGCTGCAACGCCGTGGCCCCCGGCTGGATCGACACCGAACTGAACCGGGGTTACGTCGACAAGCACCCGAACCGTGAACAGGCGGTGGCCGACCTAGCCACGCTGCACCCGGTGGGTCGGATCGGCGAACCCGCTGACGTGGCGGCCACCGTGTCCTGGCTGGCCAACCCGGACGCCGGCTTCGTGACCGGCCAGGTGGTGACCGTGGACGGCGGTCGCATGAGCCGCCTACCCATCCCCGCCTCACTCTCCGACGACTGAACCCAGCCAGCCGACCCCCGTCCGGTCGAGCCGGGCCGGACCGGGAGAGGTCAGACCAGGTCGGGGTTTCGCCAGACGATGAGAACGGCGTTGCCGCCCACCGCGGGGTCGTCCATGTAGTCGGGGATGGCACAGACGGCCTCGAACCCGTTCTCGATCTGAAAGCTGAGCGTCGGGTCATAGAGCTCGCCGGCCCGCACCAGGTCCACGTACTGGTCGGCCGACATTTCGTCGATCTGGTCCTTGTAGCCGGGGATGACTCCGCCGGCCACGATGCCCTTCTTCCCGAGGCGCCGGACGACGTCCTTGCGGAGGACGTACAACTCCTGGCCGATCCCGAGCCGGCGGTAACCGGGATCCACGGCGATGGTCACGCCGTAGTACCAGTCCGAGTCGTCGGAGTGGTTGCCACACGAGTTGGCGCCGAGCAGGTCGTCCAGCGAGTGATGCGGGTCATCAAAGTCGAAGTCGATGAGGATCCCGACACCCATGCCGACCGGCGTGTCACCGTCGAGGGCCACGAATCCGCCATCGGGGAATGTCTCGCACAGGGCCAGGATGTCCGGCACCTCGAGGAGGTCCTCGATGCCGGCCGTGGGAAAGGCTGCGCGTTCAATGGCCGCCAGTTCCTCTGCCCAACGGGCATCAATGGGTGCGTAGGTGATCTCCGGCGCGGAAGGTCCTCTGGCCGGGCGGCCCGTCTCAGGTGGCGTCTTCATGTAGGAAAAGGCACGTGGACGTACTCGTTCTGACTGGGCAGGCCCCAGACGGCCCAGAAGTCCAGCGTGGCGGGACGCATGATCGCCGCACCGCTGGACTCGATGTGGGTCGGTTCGACCGACACCTGGCAGATGGCCTCGTCGTCACGGGTCACGGCCATCAGATCCTCGACGGCGATGCCGTCGCGGTCCAACAGTTCGATGGCCCGATCGCGCCGACGGGTCGAGCTGGCCATCAGGCCATCCTGCTTGGGTGCCTGCCGGGCCAGCGCCTCGTCCCAGATGGCGTGGTTGGTGTGGACCTGGGCGTTGTCGGCCAACGCCTCGGTAGGCCGGGCCGTGGGGAAGGCCTCGATCATGTGACCGTCGCCGCTGGCGTCGAACGTCAGGAAGCTGTGGGCACCGGCGAGGTCGGCGTCGAGGATGGCGTCGCGGGCGGCCGCTGCCGAGTCGCAGGTGAGCGCATCACGTACCACCGACGTCCACATGACGCCCCGGCAGCCGTCGGTGGCCACCAGGTTGTTAATACCCACGCATACGCCGGCCTCGTTCATGCCCAGTTGGCCTAGGCATCCCATGGTGGTGAACACCAGCGCGGCCGGGCCGTCATCGGGCTGGAGCCGCAGCAGGACCACGTAGGGGGTGGCCGTGTCGTGCATATCCCACGTCTGGCCGTAGAACCCCTGCCCGTCACACCGTGCATCGGGGACAATGAAGGCGGTGCAGTCATCCTCCTGGACCTCCAGGGGATGCGTTCCGCCGACCACCGATCGCACGGTGTCGACGAAGTCGGTAAATCCGCCGACCACTACAGCCTCCTCGGACGTGATGCCGGCGCCGTCGGCCAGGCCGCACAGTTCGGAATACAGATCGGCCGAGTGCGCCTCATGAGCCGGTAGGCATGATCGGGCGATGTCGAGCACCTCGGCCCGATCGATCTCGCCACCCGCCCAGAACTTCGATCCAGCGAGGCGGACCCGTTCATCGGCGTAGGCCCGGATCTCATCTGCGTGGGCCATTCCGTGGGCGTGGCCCATGGCCTCGTGGCTTCCGGCCAGATCCAGGATCCGCAGGGGAGGTCGTCGCATGGCGTCAGTCTGGCCCGACCTCTTGTCGAATGCAAGGGATTCCGTCGCCATTCTTCTCTATAACAACGGATTCCGTTGTATACTATTTAGCCGACCACCGTTTCCGTCGTACGACTGGCGGCCACCAGGTTGCCGAACCGGTGCAGGGTTCGGCTCACCGACTGCTCCCGAAGGTAGTGACGAAGCTCCAGGCGACCGCTGGACGTGACCGCCTCGTCGACCACGTCGACCTCGGCGGTCACCGCGGCCCGACGCACCGTCTCGGACACGAAGCCCACTGCCCGGATCCGGCCGAACCGGTGGGCCGACAGGGACCCGACGAACGACGCGTCATCCTCGTCGCAAGCCCGACTCACCCGTGGAACCACGCCACAACGAACCGCGGCTGCCAGCACCCGGTCGACCTCGGCGGGCGTCCCTCCGGGGCCGATCCGGATAATCAGGTCGGGATGGGGCCGATACCGGTGAACGTTCGCCTCACAGAACAATCCAGCCGGATCCTGATCCGTGCCGTAGTGGGTCTCCCACCATTCGCCGTCGGATGCCTCGACGTCGGCAGCGTCCACCTCGTCTAGACCGTCCGTCGACTCCCAGGTACCCAACTGCAGCAGGTAGTCGGGCCCACCGGCCTTCGCACCGGTTCCGACCGACGACCGCTTCCAACCCCCGAACGGCTGACGCTGCACAATGGCGCCGGTGATCCCCCGGTTGACGTAGGCGTTACCCACCTCGACGGCGTCCAACCAGCGGTCGATCTCGACGGAGTCCAGCGAGTGGATCCCGCCGGTCAACCCGTAGTCCACCGCGTTCTGAATCTCGAGGGCCTCGTCCAGGTCGGCCACCGCAATCAGGCCGAGAACTGGCCCGAAGACCTCCGTCCGGTGGAACGACGAGTCCGGGCGCACACCGACCTTGATGCCAGGCGTCCAGTGCCGACCCCACTCACCTCCAGGCAGCGGGTCCAGGCAGCGGGGCTCCAGCAGCCACTCCTCGCCGGGTGCCAGCAGAGTCAGCGCGTCCAGCAACTTGCCGGTCGGAGCTCCGACGAGCGGAGCCAGCACGGTGGCCGGATCATGCGCCGGGCCGGGTCGCAGCGAACGAGCCGCGTCCACCATCTGGCGAAGGAAGCGTTCGTCGCCGGCCACCCGCCCGACCAGGATTCCCAGGCTGGCCGCCGAGCACTTCTGTCCTTGGTGACCGAACGCCGAGGCCACCAGGTCGGCGGCCGCCAGGTCCAGATCGGCCTGCGGGGTGACCACCAGGGCGTTCTTGCCGCTGGTCTCGGCGAACAGCCGGAGGTTCGGGTCCCAGCAGCGGAACAGGTCGGCCGTCTCGTAGCCGCCGGTCAGGATCACCCCGTCGGCGGTGGTCACCAGGTGACGGCCCACCTCGTCGTCCGGCGTCCGGACAAACCGCAGAACGTCGGGCGGCACACCGGCCGCCCAGCACGCCTCGGCCACGATCTCCGCACACCGGGGCGTTTCCGGCGCTGGCTTGAATACCACGGCGTTGCCGGCGGCCAGCGCGGCCAGCGTCCCGCCCGCCGGAATGGCCACCGGGAAGTTCCACGGCGGGATGACGGCCACCACGCCCAACGGGCTGAACCGAGCGCCGTCGATCCGCTCCAGTTCGGGCGCCCGCTCGGCATACCAACGGGCAAAATCGACCGCCTCGGCGATCTCCGGTGCGGACTCGGCGAAGGTCTTGGACGCCTCATGGGCCATGGCCACCAGCAGCTCGTCATGGCGAACGAGGAGCTCGTCGGCCACCCGCTGCAACACGGCACGTCGGCCGACGCCGCCCAGGGCCGCCCACTCGGGCTGCGCGGCCCGAGCGGCGACCAGCACGGCGTCGATCCCGTCAGGTCCGTCGACCGTCACGGTCATCGGAGTCGCCGTCGGCTGGAAGATCCGCCCGGCCACTGCGTCGATGCGTCTCCGCACCGAGGGCAGCGTCGGATCAGTGTCCGGTTGGTTCCTGAAGGCACCGTCGTTGGTCGCCCGTCCCGCACGGGCGGGCATCTCACGGCGGAAGGCCTCCCGGCGGGGCAGGTCGCCGACTTCCCACCGATCGGCTACCCCCCGGCGGAACCCGTCAGCCTGTTCGGCGAACTCGGGGGTCCCCGGTCGAAGGGTGAATAGGTGACGCAGGAAGTTCTCGTCCGCCGCGTTCTCCTCCAGGCGACGGAATAGGTACGCCACCGCCACGTCGAAGTCGTCGCGACCGACAATGGGCGTGTACAGCAGCAGTCCACCGGCCTCGTCGCGGACCGTCCTGGCCTGGGCGGGTGCCATCCCCTGAAGCATCTCGAACTCCACCCGATCGGCGACGCCCCGGCTCTCGGCGAGCAGGTAGGCCCACGCCACGTCGAACAGGTTGTGGCTGGCGAGCCCGATTCGCACCGCCCGGGCATGGACAGGTCGAAGCGCCCAGTCGACACATCGCTTGTAGTTGGCGTCGACTTCGGCCTTGGTCTCGTACGGCGTCTGGACCCAGCCGTGCACGGCGGCATCAACTCGCTCCATGGCCAGGTTGGCCCCCTTGACGAGCCGCACCTTCACCTCGCCACCCCTGGTGTCGTGACGGGCCGAGGCCCAGGAGCTGATCCGCTGGAGCGCACCGAAGGCGTCGGGCAGGTAGGCCTGCAGCACGATCCCCGCATCGAGGTGCCGAAGTTCGGGCTCGTCAAGCAGGTCGGTGAACGCCCGGATGGTCAGCTCGAGGTCACGGTGCTCCTCCATATCGAGGTTCACGAAGGTAGGCCTCCCTGACGGCGTGGGGGCCACCGCTGCACGCTGGTACAGCACCCGGAGGCGTTCCTCGATTCGGGCCAGTGTGTCCTCGAACGCCCACATGTTGATCTGGCTGACAATGGCCGAGACCTTGACAGAGACGTAGTCGACCTCGGGGTCCTCGATGAGGGCAAGTGTCCTATCGAACCGTCGGGTCGCCTCGTCGTCTCCGAGGACAGCTTCGCCCAGCAGGTTGACGTTCATGGCGTAGCCCTCAGACCGCCGCTCGACCAAGTGCTCGTGGACTGGGCCGGGCGCCGCGTCGACCACCATGTGCCCGACCAGTTGGCGAAGGCGTCGACGGGCCAGAGGCATCACGATTCGCGGCAGCACTGGGGCAAGGCGGGCGCCGGCCCGCAGGAGCAGCCGATCGACACGGCTCAGGAATTCCGGCAAGTCGCCGTCGTCGACCAGGGCGGCCAGCTGTTCGGCGGCCAGCGCGTCGTCGCGGTGTCGGGCCACCCGGTCCACGAACCGCATGGTGAATCCCACTCCGGACGGGTCCTCGATGATGCCCTTCATCCGGTCGGAGAGACGGGCCTCGGCAGGTTGCTCGTCCGCGTGGGCCTCGGTCAGCCAGCGGGCCACCACGGCCACTGCATCCTCGGCGAGCGACTCGGGATCGGTCCGGGCACGGCCGGACGGGGGCACGGCCCGCAGGCCCGCCGTCTCCCGATCCGGGGTCGACCCGTCGTGAGGGAGCACAGGGGAGGAACTCGGGGCCATCTGCATGACGTCATCCTCGGGAAACCAGCGTCGGTGGTCTTATACGATCCGCTCCCCAATGGTCACCGAATCGGACAATCCCCCGGTGGATCCCCCGGCCGACGAGGCCGGCACCCGTTCAGATGCCCAATCTGATGTCGCGCCCGCTGTCGATCCGGGTGCCGTGTCCAATGCGCTGGACGCTGCCTTCCTGCCCGCCAAGGTGGCCGCCGAGTGCGGGTTCTCGGACTAGCCGAGCCTCACCCGTCAGTTCGAAAGACTCACCGGCGAGACAAGGGCCCGATTCTGGTCAAGAAGGGCCGGCTGACCGCCCGTTCTCCAGAGAGCCGGATTCAGGCTGCGGCGCGCTCCACGCGGATCGGCACACCCAGCTCCCACAGGCCCAGGGCGTCAGCCATTGGTACGGGCCGGTTCACCTCGCCGTTGTGGTTCACGCCGTACAGCTCGGCCGACACGTCGTCGGCATCGGCCTTGACGACCACCGTGTAGACGTCGTGGAATGCCTTGAGCCGGCGTTCGGCACCCCGCACGTTGGGTTCGACATCCAGCACCAGCGTCGAGGTGCTGGATGAATCGCCGAAGCTCAGCACAGCACCGCGTTCGTCGAACTCGACGGATTTCACGATGCCGATGGCTGCCGGCGTGCTCTTGGAGTTCTTGCCTGCCACTGGTGTACCTCCTGGAAACCGAGCCCGTGCGATGCCGCTGAAAACCACTCCGGGGGAGTCGCCAGTCTACCGGGGGTGTCCTTCGGGCCCGACGGGGTAATGGAGGCGTGCCGAGGGGCACACTGGACCTGTGGACCAACCCCAACCCCGCCCGCCCGGCCACCCGGCCGATCATCTAGTGGTGGCCGACGAGGTAGCGGCGACCTTGGCCGACGGCCGGGCCGTAGTGGCCCTGGAGTCCACGATCATCAGCCACGGCCTGCCGTCTCCGCAGAACGTCGAGACAGCACTGGACTGCGCAGCTCACGTTCGGGCCTCAGGTGCCGTCCCGGCCACTGTGGCCGTCATCGACGGATCACTCCGGGTCGGCCTCTCGATCGACGAGATTGAGCGCCTTGGCAGTGGGGAGGCCGAGAAGGCCAGTCTTCGCGACCTGGGATACCTGCTGGCGGAAGGTCGGACGGGTTCCACCACGGTGGCCGCCACCATGTTCGCTTCCCACCGGGCTGGGATCCGAGTGTTCGCCACGGGTGGGATCGGTGGTGTACACCGCGGTGATGGTCAGGATATTTCGGCTGACCTCACCGCTCTAGCCACAACGCCGGTGGCCGTGGTATGCGCCGGAGTCAAAGCGGTCCTCGACTTGCCCCGAACCGTTGAAGCCTTGGAGACGCTCGGAGTCCCGGTTGTCGGGCAGAAAACCGGCGTGATGCCCGAGTTCTGGACCCGGGGCGGCGACCTACCGGTGTCGGTCCGTTCTGACCGTCCAACAACCACGGCCGACATTCTTCACGCCCACTGGGGTTGCGGTCTACTCAGCGGAGTAGTGGTAGCTAATCCCATCCCTGTTACCGACGAGGCCGACCCACAGACCATCGCTGATGCCATCGCGGGTGGTCTGGCCGCAGCCGACGCTGCCGGAGTACACGGTCGCGACGTAACACCCTTCCTGCTGGCGCATATCGGCCAGACCACCCGCGGTGCCAGCCTCGAGGCCAACGTGGCCCTTGTGAAGCACAACGCCGCTGTAGCCGCCGAAATCGCCGCTGCGCTGGCCGCCCTTCCGACCCTTGGCGTGGGGAGAAACTAAGAGGTGGTCAACCGCTATCCCGAGCAGGGCACGATCATCACCGGTGGACCCGCCTATCCGCTCGCGAAAGGCGGCCTCGGGACCGTTGAGGCGGTCCGGATCGACGGTGGCCGGATTACCCACGTCGGATCGCTGGCCGGTGCAAGAGCCCTCGGCGACGCTCAGGTTGTCGACCTAGACGGCCGCAGCATCCTTCCGGGCTTTGTCGACGCCCACACCCACCCTCTTATGCACGGCCAGTGCGCCTCGTGGGCCGACCTGACCTCGGCGGCCAGCATCGACGAGGTGGTCAAACTGCTCGGAGAACACGCCCGAACCGAGACCCGCTCCATAGGTCCGATTCGCGGCTTCGGCTACGACCACCACCGCCTGGCCGAGGGTCGGCACCCCACAGCCGTGGAACTGGACCTGGTGGCTGACAACCGAACGGTCACCGCAATGCACGTCAGTGGCCACGGATTCTCGGTAAACAGCCACGGGCTTGCCGAGGCCGGGATCACCGCGACGACACCCACCCCACTGGGCGGCGTCATCGACCGAGACGAGGACGGCCGGCCTCTCGGTCGAATCTTCGACGCCGCCTGCGACCTTCTCACCGGACCCGACGGGGTGAAGCTCGGTAACCACGGCCCCAACCTCCACCTTCCGGACGACCCGGTCGACCTGGCCATAATGCTGGACGGCGCCCAGGAGGCGTTCCTGGCCACCGGAGTCACCACCGTGGGCGACTGCCAGGTGACCGAACGGGAAATGCGGGCCTTTCTGGCCGCCCGAGACGCCGGACGCCTCACGTTGCGCGTAGTGATGTACGTCCTGTCCAGTCACGTCGACAGCCTGGAAATCGACTCATGGCTGGGCGACGACCGCCTGTCGGTCGGCGGAGTCAAGCACTATGCCGACGGTGCTCTGACCGGAGGCAGCGCCTACCTGCCATGTGGCTGCGGGGCCACCCACGGACACCTGTACCACGGGCCGGGCAAACTGGAGGATCTGCTGGTTGCCTCGGCCACCGCCGGTCGTCAGACCGCCACCCACGCACAAGGACCCGAGGCCATCCAACTGGTGCTGGACGCTCTGACCCGGGCCCCGCTACGCCCTGACCTCCGGCACCGCATCGAGCACTGCGGCTTCCCGTCCGCCGACCAACTAACTGAGATGTGCCGGCTTGGGGTAGTCCCGGTCCCACAGCCAACCCAGGTCCACCTTTACGGAGAGGGTGTGCGCCACGACCACCCCGAGGTGGCCGATGGCATGTACCCCTCAGGACGGATCGCCGCGGCCGGTCTCCCAGTCGTGCTGTCCTCGGACGCCCCGGTGACTAGACCAGACGTGATGCTGTCCTGCTGGGCAGCTGAGACGCGCCTGACCTCCGCAGGCCGCGTCCTCGGTGACCAAAATCGGATCACCCGGGCACAATCACTCACCGGCTACACGAAGGGCGGGGCCCACGCTCTGCGGCGAGACGACCTCGGGTCACTGGCCGTCGGAAACCCCGCCGACCTCGTACTTCTGGCCAACGACCCGTTCACTGTCACCGTCGACCGTCTCCCGGACGTAGCCGTCCTAGAGACCTGGATAGACGGCCATCCCCGCTGGACCCTCGCCGAAGGCTGCACGCCATGAGGGCCACCAGCGCAGAAAACAACTGAAAAGAAACCAGCGGCCCAACCAATCAGTCGGCCAGGCTCTCCTCTGTCGTGGCGATGAAGACGGCAAGGGCGCATCCGGTCTCGGTTCTCGAATCGTGCCGGGTCCCTGCGGCCAGCAGCACCAGATCCCCCGGCCGGTACACGTGACCGTCATGGTCGATCAACTCACCCTCCAGCACCAGGAATTGCTCGTCGCAGGTGTGCTCGTGGGGCGTGGTCCTCGTACCTGGATCCATGAGGTAGACGTGGAAGCCTCCCCCCAGCGGGTACGACCCATCGAGTTGCAGGATCCACTCGCCGGACGACGGTTCGCCGTCGACGGTAAACGGAACGAACTCGGCCTCGAACCGGTTGGCTACCCGGCGTCCAGCGGGAGCGATGGGACCCATATGCGGCCTCTGCAACTCCCCATACTCGTCTACGGTCACGACTCTGCGGCCAGATCGGCAAGGTATTGCTGGGTGAAGTCCCAGCACAGCGAGTCCCGGGCAGCGAATATTCCCCGATCGAACGAGCGCGAGCTCACCCCCCGCTGAGTGCGTTCGCAAACCGCGTTGTCCTGGGCTAGGACCAAGTTGCTGAAGTCACAGACCGCGCTGGGGTCGAAGTCGTCAGACTCAACCGCGGAGGGCTCGAACAGGTACTCGATCTCATAGTCGGTCCGCGCCGGCCCCCGGGGGATTAACCGAGTCAGAATCACGCTGGTGCCAGTGATGTCGACGAAGAGGTTCGGATAGACGAACGCCGAGAGGTAGGACCGTTCGTCGCCTGGCGTCATGGTGGCGATCACCGGAAGCGGGGCCGTGCCGTCGGCCGTAAAGCTGTTGGCCCCCTCAGCCAACCAGGCGCCACCGTCATCCCGGCCCTCGTCGATCACGTCACCCTGTTGGTGGAGGGGGATGATCTCTACCAGTTCGGGGTGGACCTGCGGGCAGTGGAGACACTCGGCATAGTTCTCCACCAGAATCTTCCAGTTGGCGGCCACCGTGCTGGTCTCCAACCTCCCGAGCCGGAGACGGTCCAGCTGCAATCGCTCGAACGACAAAATCTCGTCGCTGCTTTCGGCCAGCCAGTCCACCAACGGCGGAGGGTCGGTAGCCAGGCTGACGAAGAGCATCCCCTGCCAACTCTCCACCGCGACCCGATGGAGTGGGAACGCCATGCGGTCAAGCTCCTCCTTCGCCACGTTCGGGGTCGCCACCAGCTCGCCGTCCAGCGAATAGCTCCAAGCGTGGTACGGGCAGGTGATCGCCGCTCCAAAGCCACTCCCGCTGGCGTCACACAACTGCGAACCCCGATGCCGGCACACGTTGTAATAGGCCTGTGGGTCTCCATCCCGGTTGCGGAGCACGAGGACGCTCTCAGCGCCGACGTCGACCACCATGCGATCACCCACGTGAGTCAGCCGCTCGGAGCGCCCGACGTAGCACCACCGCCGGTGGAAGACGCCCTCGAGGTCGGCGTCGTAGATGGCGGGAGACCGATATTCCTCCCCTCGCAATGTGGGCTTCATCGCCGTAGACACGTATCCCTCCTCCGGAACCCCAGTCGGCCCCGCCTTGTCCTATTCCCTCGAACCCCCCGGACCTCCGCCCGAAGCCACTGACTGGCGAGTCAGTCAGTGGCTGACTATAGTGCCGCGCCATCGCGAGAACTACCACGAGGGGGCCCATCCATGAAGAACCGCCAGCCTGAACGCCGACGCCCGACCACCTCTGCGAGCCGCGCTCCGGTCAGCAGACGCCGGTTCCTCACTGGTTCCGCTATGGCCGCCGGCGGCCTGGTACTCGGCCCGTCGATCCTCGCCGCCTGCGGAAGCGACGGCGGTTCGAGCACAGCCCTGAAACTGGCCCGGCCCGACAAGCCAGTCACGCTCCCCACGGTCGGGGACGCCGTGGCCGCCGGGAAAGCCCACGAAGGCGGAACCCTGCAGATCCTCAACTACGTGGACTACCTCAACCCGGACGTGCTCGCCCGGTTTGAAGAGACCTACGGCGTCAAGACCGCCGTCACCAGCTACGACACCGAAGAGGGAGCACTCAACAAGCTCCGCTCTGGCGCCTACACGCCCGACCTCATCATCGGGATGACCGACTCCGTCCTATCCCGGCTGGTGGCTGCTGAATTGCTCCAGCCCCTCAATCACTCTTACCTGTCCAATTTCGGCAACGTCATCGAGGGCCTCCGCGACCCCTACTACGACGTGGGTGCCCAGTACACGACGCCGTACATCATCTATTCGACGGGGATCGGCTACCGGACAGATATGGACGTCGACACGTCCTACTTCGAGTCGGGCAACGGGTGGGACATCCTGTGGGACTCCGCCTATTCCGGTCGCCTCGGCATCTTGGACTCCTACCGCGATGTGATCGGCTCGGTGCTGCACCGCAACGGTGAGGACATCAACACCGGCGACCAGAAGGTCCTGAACGCCGCCCTGGAGGACCTCCGGGAGATGTCGGCTGCCACAAACCCAAAGATCGACATCCTCGCCTACACCGAGGTCCCCGCCGGAACACGCGTAGTCAACCAGTGCTGGTCAGGTGACATGCTCCTCGGCGTCTGGTACCTCCCGGAGGATGCCTCATGGACCGAACTCGGCTATTGGCAGCCCGACGACATGGTGACCGGAAACGACGTCTTCTGCGTGGCTAGGAACGCCGAACGTCCCGTCCTGGCCCATGAGTTCATCAATTTCTTCCTCGACGTCGACAACGCCCTGGAAAACTTCGGGTGGACGGGCTACCAGCCGGCCCTGGAGGCCCTGGACGCCCAGACGCTGATCGACTGGGAATACGTCCCGGCCAATCTGGCCAACGCCCTGATAACCCCGGCGCAGTACGCCAACGGCAACCGAGCCGTGGCCCTGGAGCCGGACGTGGATGCCCGCTGGACCGACGTCTGGGCCAAGTTCACCGCCGGCTGATCCTCGGCCCACTGTCGGGCGACCGGCCTCCCGCCGAGCAACGAAGGTGACCGGCGCCCCAACCTCCGTAACAACCTCCGACGGGTCACGACGGCGCGGTGACCGGGGCACCCTTTGGGGGCTGTTCGCCCTCCCAGGGACGGTCTGGCTACTGGTGCTGTTCGTGGTGCCGTTCTACGCGCTGGTCTGCGTGGCCTTCGGAGACATTGATCCCGTCTTCCGCAACGCCGTCCCGGCCTGGAACCCTCTCGACTGGAGCTTCGGCACTGCGGGCGAGGTCCTCGGCGAGATCTTCGGGGGGAGCCTCCGGAAGGTGTTCCTACGCACCATTTCCTATGTGGTGTGTGCCGTCGTCCTCTCGTTCCTCGTCGGCTATCCGGTGGCGTACTACCTGGCTCGGCACGCTGGACGGTGGCGCGGCCTCCTCCTAGCCCTAATGGTCCTGCCGTTCTGGGTCAACTACCTGATGCGGATGCTGGCCTGGGTCAACCTGCTACAGGTTGACGGCTGGGTAACCCGGGCCTTCTCGGTGTTCGGGGTCCAGGTGAACTGGTTGGACGGCCAGCCAATCACCGTGGTGCTGGGTCTGGTATACGGCTACGTCCCGTTCCTAGTCCTCCCCCTCTACGCCGCCCTCGAGCGACTCGACGGCCGGCTCCTCGAGGCGGCCCGTGACCTGGGGGCCGGACCGGGCCGGACGTTCCGCCTCGTGACCATCCCACTGTCGCGTCCCGGGATGCTCGGGGCCGGTGTGATCATCGCCCTGCCCATGTTCGGCGACTACTACACGAACGACATGCTGTCGCGGTCGCCGGCCACTGAGATGGTGGGGAACCAGGTCGACTTCTACCTCAACGCCACCACCCAACCCCAGAAGGGGGCCGTCCTAGTCTTGGTGCTGTCGGCCCTTCTGGTCGTCCTCATGTCCTACTACCTGATCAGCATCATGCGGATACAACGGGAAATCCGGGCATGAGCAGACGACGAGGTCGGAACCCGTGGCGGCGGCCGATCGGCCTTGCCACCTGGACGTGGGCCTACGTGCTTTGGATGTTTCTGCCGGTAGCCATCGCCGTCTTGTTCTCGTTCAATGGCGGGCGTAGTCGTTCGGTCTGGCAGGGCTTCTCGCTGCGCTGGTGGACCGGGGAACCTAATGCCTCGCTTCTCCACGACGAGACCCTGCACAGTGCCCTGCGAAACTCGTTGGTTCTGGCTCTCCTCACCATGCTGGTGGCCACCCCGATCGGCATCACTCTGGCTATCGGCCTAGCTCGATGGCGGTCCCGGACGGCCAGCGGCGCCAACTGGTTGATGTTGGTCCCGCTCGTCACCCCCGAGATCGTGATGGGTGCCTCACTGCTGTTGGTCTTCACGAACCTGTACACCGGAATCCCGCTGGGACGACCAGCCCAGCTGCTGGGCCACGTGACCTTCTCCATCTCGTACGTGGTTGTGGTGGCCCGCGGCCGGCTCCTGTCGATCGGACGGGACTACGAGGAGGCGGCTCGAGACCTGGGCGCTAGCCAGCTCCAGGCCATCCGACTAGTTCTCCTCCCGCTGCTCGCCCCGGCCATCTTCGCCGGTTTCGTGATCGTGTTCGCCATGTCGATCGACGACTTCGTAATCAGCGCCTTCCTATCCTCGGGGGCTGGGTCGGAGACGGTGCCTGTCCGGATCTACTCGGCCGTGCGGACCAGCTCTACGCCAGCGCTCAACGCCCTAGCCTCGTTCCTCGTCGCCTCCACGCTGGTCGCCCTCGCCCTCGGAGCCACCGTCATGTCGTGGTTCCGGCGTCGTCGCGGCACCAAGGAGTCGGCGCTGGCCGACCTCACCTCAGTCGGCATCTGAACCCAACAGTCTGGAAATCGGCTAGCTGGCCAGCAAGCGGAGGGCGTCGACCGGCATCTCCGCGTGGGTAGCACCGTCGCCTGCCACCCCGCCGCTATTGGCCACCAAGGCATGAAAGGTCACGTCCCCGCTCCTGAGATGGACCTGGGTGGTGGCACCAGTGAAGACCCGCCGCTCCACTACAACGGGCAGTCCGTTGTCTGGCTCTCCTTCGACCAGCCGGACCCGCTCAGGCCGAATGACCACGCGACAGCGCCCCACTGGTCCGTCACCTGTCACCCGAAGCACTCGGTCCCCAACCTGGACCCTCCCCCCGCCCAGATGTTCCACATCGAGGAGGTTGGCCACGCCCAGGAAATCGGCCACCGAACCGTCAATCGGCTCCTCATAGACCTCCCGAGGGGTCCCCACCTGCACCAGACGGCCCTCGTCCATCACGGCCAAGCGGTCGCTCATCGTCAACGCCTCCTCCTGGTCGTGGGTGACGTACACAAAGGTGATTCCGATCGCCTGCTGGAGGCTGCGTAACTCCACCTGAAGGGCCTTACGGAGTCGGGCATCCAGCGCCCCCAACGGTTCGTCGAGCAACAGGACCCGCGGCTCCAGTATCAGGGCTCGGGCCAGGGCAACGCGCTGCTGCTGCCCTCCGGAAAGTTGGTGGGGGCGCCGGCCCTCCAAGCCACCGAGTTCGACCAGGTCCAGCGCCCGGGCGACCCGCGTCCCCACCTCATCGGTTGAGACCTTCTGGAACCGAAGCCCGAAGGCCACGTTGCGCTCCACGGTGAGGTGGGGGAAAAGCGCGTAACTCTGGAAGACGGTGTTGACCGGGCGGTGTTCCGGCGCTAGGTCGGTCACCTCCTCACCGTCGATCCACACCGAGCCCCGGTCCGGCCGTTCGAAGCCCCCAATGATGCGCAGCGTTGTGGTCTTGCCGCATCCCGACGGCCCGAGGAGTGAGAAGAACTCCCCGGACGCTATGTCAAGGTCGATGCCCCGGACCACGGCCACGTCGTCGAACCGCTTCTCGAGGTCGGAAAGGACCACGTGGCCCGTGGCGACCGCCATTGGCGCAGGGTACCGGCTCGGACTGCGATGAACTGACGGGTCAGTCAGTATGGTGCAATCGGTGGAAGAGTCGCAGGGGCACAAGCTGACCGTCGAGAAGCGTCGAATCCAGATCCTTGAGGCAGCCTGCGCGGTCATGGGCAAGCAGGGGATCGCCGCCACTCGGGTGGGCGACGTGGCGAAGCACCTCGGGATCTCGACCGGTCTCGTCCACTACCACTTCGACACCAAGGATGAACTCCTAGCCGCCGCGTTCAGGCACGCCGCCGAAAAGGAACTAGCGGCTTTACGGATTCTGGTGGAAACCGGCGGAACACCAAGAGAACTCCTCAACGTAGTGATCAACAATTTCTACCCAGCCAGCGGCTTTTCTAGCTGGCGACTATGGATCGAGGGCTGGGCGGTCGCGCTGCAGTCCGAGTCCTTCCGGCAGACGGTCATGGAGTTGGACGAGGCCTGGGTTGAGGTTCTCGCTGAAGCCCTCACAGACGGTGTCGCCTCCGGGGACTTCTCCTGTGTCAACCCCCGGGACTCAGCATGGCGACTGGCCTGCCTAATTGAGGGGTTGGCCATCCAGCAGGTAGCCCACGGCGGGGTGATCAACGATGTCGAAACGCGACGCTTGGTTGCCGACGCGGTCGAGGCCGAGATCGGCTAGCCCCTCGCTCGACAGAATCCGGCCTGGTAACCGGTCATCAAGCCTGGTCCTCCAGCGGACGAACGCTTCGGAGCCACAGGCCACCGACAGCGTTGAGCATGTCGGTCACCGGAGCGTCAGCAGGGAAGCGACACAGAAGGTTCGAGATCCGCCACACGATCATTCCGGTCCGTCGGAGTTGCGCACGCCCTGGACCGTAAGGCGGGGGGTTAGCTGCTCGGTAGCAGTCACCAGGTGCAGGAGGGCACCGGTGTCTGAGGCCAGTGCCCGCTCGAAGGCTGGTGCAAACCGGTCAGTCCGGTCGACCCGCTCGGCATGCATGCCGTAGGCACCGGCCAGGGCAACGAAGTCGGGGTTCACGAGATCAGTGGCCGAAACACGACCCGGATGGTGCAACTCCTGGTGCATGCGGATCGTCCCCCACGACGAGTTGTCCAGCACCAGGACGATGGGGCGGGCGTCGGCCTGCAGGGCGGTGCCCAGTTCCTGGATGTTCATCTGCACGTCGCCATCGCCAGCGAAGCAGACGACGATGCGGTCCGGGTCGACAATCTTGGCCGCCACGGCAGCAGGCAGGCCGTAGCCCATGGTCCCGTTCTGGGGGGCCAGTAGCCGGGCCTCGGAACCGTAGAGCATGAACTTGTTGGGCCAGACCGAGAAGTTTCCGGCCCCGTTGGTGACCACCACGTCTGACGGAAGTCGTTCGCGCAACCACGCCGTGACCTCACCCATGTCCAGGTCTCCCAGCTGGGATGGACAGTCCAGAGTGGCCTCAAAGGCGGCCCGTCGTCCGGTCCGCCATCCCGCCCAGCGCGCACGATCCGCGCCCGCCGGAACGGCTCCCGCTAGCAGGGCAGCAGCCATGGTATTCGGGCCTGCCTGAACGGTGACCACCGGCGTCACGACCTTCCCGAACTCGTACGCCGACGGGTGCATGTGCACGATCTGCTGGTCGTTGGGGCGACCATCCGTTCCGAAGAGCGTGTAGACGGCAGTCGTCATCTCGCCGAACCGGCAGTTCAGGGCCAGCACCACGTCGGCGGTCTCCAGGGTCTCCCGCACGGCTGGCGGCATCCCTACCCCCGCCTCACCCGTATACCGGGCGTTCGTGTTGTCGAACAGGTCGTGTCGCCGGAACGAGACGACCACAGGTAGATCAGCGGCCTCGGTGAAGGCGGCCAGCGAAGTCCGCCCGACATCGGTCCATCCGCCTCCCCCGGCGAGGACCACAGGTCGCTCGGCGCCAGCCAGAACGGACTGCACCGCAGCCACCCCATCATCTGTGGGGTCCTGCTCGGTGACCTCTACCGCCGGACCCGGTTCGGCCGTCGTCAGGTCACGCAGGACGTCCTCCGGCAGGGCAACCACGACGGGCCCCGGCCGGCCGCTGGTGGCAATGGTGAACGCCGCGGTTACCACCTGGGGTAGGTCTGCGGCGTTGTCCACCTCGACCACCCACTTGGCCAGGTCGTCGAAGAACGACGTGTACTCGACCTCCTGAAAGGCCTCCAATCCCCGATGGGGACGCCCCACCTGGCCGACGAATAGGACCATGGGCGTCGAACCCTGGTCGGCGGTGTGCACACCGATGGATGCGTTGGTGGCCCCGGGGCCCCGGGTCACGAAACACACCCCGACCCTTCCGGTGAAACGGGCCCATGCCTCGGTCATATAGGCAGCGCCGCCCTCCTGGCGACAAGGCACGTACCGGAGACGATCCTCCACGTCGTGGAGAGCGTCCAGGACCGCCAGGTAGCTCTCGCCGGGCACCCCGAACGCCGTGTCGACCCCCTGGGCCAGGAGGCAGTCGACCAGCAGGGCACCGCCGGTGCGACGTCCGGTCATCCGTCCCCGCCGGACCCGCCGCCAGGTGACCCGTCATCAGAAGGCCGGTCCCTGCTGGCCAGAAACACGACGCAGGCCGATAGGAAAAGCACCGATCCGATGGTGAACAGGACGTCGCCGATCCGGATGGACGCCACCACGAACACCAGTGCACACACCAAGAAGAGCCACCAGCTCAACCCTTCGGTGTCCCTCCAGAACGGCTGTGATCCCATGGGCCATAGCCTGCCAGTTCCGAACGTTGGGCTGCGACGCGGCGGCCGGCCACGACTACCGTCCGACCATGGACTTGGGCATTGCCGGACGTACTGCGCTGATCACCGGGGCCTCTGCCGGCCTTGGTCTGGCCTCTGCGCAGGCTCTGGCCGCTGAGGGGGTACGGGTAGCATTGGTCTCGCGGTCAACCGAAAAGCTGGCCGCCGCGCTATCCACTGTTGCCGGCGAGCCGGTCTCCGTCGCTGCGGACCTGACCGACGACGAGTCGATCGACGCCATGTTGTCCGAAGTAGTGGCAACCCTCGGCCACGTGGACATCCTGGTGGCCAACGCCGGCGGACCGCCTCCAGGCACGTTCACCTCCACTGACGACGACCTCTACCCGGCGGCCCTGCAGTTGAACCTGCTGGCCCACGTCCGGATGTGCCGGACCCTCATCCCGCCCATGCGCGAGCGAGGTTGGGGACGGGTAGTGGCCATCACTTCGGCCACGGTGCGCGAACCGTCCCCGAACCTGATTCTTTCCAACACCGCCCGGGCCGGACTGACGGCGTTTCTCAAGACCACGGCCACGGAGGTGGCCGGCGACGGGGTGACGGTCAACTCGGTCCAGCCGGGCCTGCACGCCACCAGCCGCCTGCGCGAACTCTACGACGACCTGGACGCCGTAGCCGCCGACCACCCCATGGGGCGGATCGGCGACCCGGGCGACTTTGGGCGGATCGTGGCCTTCCTGTGCTCGGAGACCGCCAACTATGTCAACGGCACCGGCCTACCGGTGGAGGGCGGTTCTCTCAAAGGGTCCTGACCCTGTTTATTTGCAGCAGGTTCCCTCGCTAAGACGCCACCCAGAGCAAACCGGAAAGCAGTACTCGGCAACCGCCGAAGAGCCCCGTTGAACGTCAGCGAACTCTTCGCTCCACCCTGCCCTTTGCCAGCCGAAAGTGGCTGAGATGATCACCATACGCAGCGTGTCCAATCCGGATCCTCATCGGTGCGGGCACACCTCCGCCCCGGCTGACTCGCGGCGGGACGGACCGCCGTCAGTCCAGGTCGGCCAGTACCTCCAGAAACCGATCGTTCTCGGCTGGCGTGCCTATCGTGACCCGGATCCCCACTCCTGGAAACGGTCGCACCACCACGCCCCGCCGTTCCAAAGCGGGAAAGACCTCGTCGGTACGCTCACCCAGAGGCAGCCACACGAAGTTGGCGTGGGCGTCGGGCACCTCCCACCCAGCGTCCCGCAGAGCCACCGCCACCCGGTCGCGTTCCGCGGTCAGCCGGTCGATCACGACCTGCACCTCATCACGGGCGGCAATGGCGGCCAACGACCCCACCTGGGCCAGATGGTTCACGGCAAACGGGATCAGGACCTTGTCGATCTGCTCGGCCACCGACGGGTCGGCCACGCCATACCCGGTCCGGAGGGCCGCCAAACCGTAAGCCTTGGAGAACGTCCGCAGCACCACCACGTTGGGATGATCAGGCACCAGGGCGGCGATCGGGTCGCCCAGGTCCGCGGTCACGAACTCCCGGTAGGCCTCGTCGACCACAACCAGCACGTCGTCGGGCACCCGCTCCACCAGCGAGCGGATCCGATCCACGTGAAGCGCGGTGCCCGTCGGATTGTTGGGGTTGGCCAGGACCACCAGCTTGGTCCGGGGCGTCACGGCGTCGGCCACCGCATCCAGATCGGCGGTGTGGTCGACCAGCGGAACCGCCACCTCGGTCGCCGCGGTGATGGCCACATCCACCGGGTAGGCCTCGAACGACGGCCACGGATAGACCACCTCGTCCCCAGGGTCCACGTAGGCCAGGAAGAGCTGCTGAAGCAGGCCGACTGACCCGCAGCCCGTAACCACCTGTCCGACGTCGACGCCCAGCCACCCGGCCAGGGCATGACGGAGCGCTGCCGCCCCGTGGTCGCCGTAACGGTTCACCTCGCCGACCGCCGCGGCCACCGCCTTGACCACCGAGGCCACCGGCGGGTACGGGTTCTCGTTGGACGACAACTTGACCGCTTGAGCCTCGTCGGTCGGGTCGAGGCCGTGCTCGGCGGCGGTCATGGCCACTGACTTTCCGGGTCGATACGAGGCCATGGCAGCGACGGATGCCCTCGGTCGCCCCACCGTCATGGCGTCTCCTCCTCGGTTGGCTGGTCAGCGGTCGATGGGACGGGCGCGCAGTGTGCACCCCGGCCGGGATTGAACAGGTTGTCGGGGTCCAGCGCCGCCTTGACCCGACGCATCATGTCCAACTCCACGGGCGACTTCTGACGTCCCACACGGTCCAGCAGGTCTTGGCCCACACCGTGTTCGGCACTCACCGTGCCGCCCATGCTCCACAGCAGCTCGTCGATGGCGTCGGTGATCGTGGCAGCCAGATCGGAATCCATTCGGCTGCCCCGCTCGAGGTTGGGCACGACGTAGAGGTGCAGGTTGCCGTCGCCCAGATGGCCGAATGAGTAGACGACGGCATGGTCACCACACAGCTCGGTGGTCACCGCCTCGGCAGCCCGCTGAAACTCGGCCACGCGGTCGATGGGCACCGCGGCGTCGAACTTTGCCCCCTTGGCGTCGAACAGGGTCTCGGGCGGAAGTTCGTCGCGCATCAGCCAGAGGTTCTCCTCCTGGGCGGCGGTCATGGCCACCGTGGCGTCCACCACCAGGCCGGCATCGACCGCGTCGGACAGGAACCCCTCGGCGGTGGCGTCCATCGAGGAGGTCCCGGAGAACCGGGCCAGCAGGTACCAGTCCGCCACCGTCGCCAGCGGACGCAGCACACCGAACGTGTCGATGGTGCCGGCCACACCGATCTCG
>Ga0257111_1000024_pt1 | contig 54351 bp, 45 predicted proteins | sample LP_taG_6_FD_191567 | JGI IMG/M metagenome (GOLD analysis project Ga0257111, IMG submission 191567) | Marine microbial communities from Northeast Subartic Pacific Ocean, Canada - LP_J_2015_P26_500m | ecosystem: Environmental > Aquatic > Marine > Oceanic | place: Canada: Northeast Subartic Pacific...
GCAGTAACTACGTACCTTGAGTTTTCGGTAACCCAGGCGGCATGACAACCGTAATTGCTGTAATTGTGCTCTACCATTGTAGTAGGGTTTGTCTTATCAGAAACATCAATTATAAAAAGGCTCCCTAAATATATACCACAGGCATAAGCAGTATCATTTTTTACATAAACGTCATGGATATAGCCCTCTTCCCATCTACTAACTTCAGTTGGATTCTCTGGATCAGATAATTCCAAAATAATAATTCCTTGCCAAGCATTTGTCCCTCCTGCTCCACCGCCGCTACCCACTATGTATGCATATCCATCAGCTATAAAAAGATTGTGTGCTGTTGGTGTAGAGGACGTGTAGGATCCCACCTTATAGGGATTAAACGGATCTTCAAGACTAATAATATCAATTCCCCCGCCAGTTTCATTAGTAACATAACAATAATGGCCATGAACTTTGAGATCTCTCCAGGTTGAAGTTTCACCAGGTATAAAACCAACTTCAATTGGATCATGAGGGTTTGTGGATACATCATATATGTAGGTTCCGAACCTATGGCCAACCAATGCAAACTCATGGCCATCTAGTGCCGTATAGCCCCAAACATCATTACATGTACCTAATTCAAGGTGAGCAATGGGGCGTATATTTTCAATCTCAACCTGCTGGGCTGTAAGAGAAGTAATAATGAATAAATTGATGATGTATTTATTGAACATTGTTGATTTTATCCGCACTTTGAGGGGCAAAAACTTACATAAATTTGTCTACCATATGAATTCGTTAAAGTTTCCAATTATCTGTTTATTGTTTTGTTGCCAAACCCTAGCCAAAGATATCAATATCACAGATTTAAAAGTAGAAGTAAAGAAAAATGGGATTTTCTTACAGATCCACTCCGACAAATCAATCCTGAAAGGTACAGTAACCGGGTGGTATTCTGACAATGGCTGGTTCTACGCGACAATTATGAACGCCTATATTGATACAAATTTGGTGGAGAGCATTAACCTCCCAGCGCCAGTGAAAAATATACTAGTTCATAATTCAGAAGAATCTGTCCAGATATCACTGGCTGTCCCCATTATTGAAACACATGAATTCTTATGGTACGGTAATCCCCGCGAACTATTGGTTTCACTTCGTTTTCCTCTGGAATCCATTACACCGGTTTTTGCTGAAGCGAAGTCGAATAATAAGCGTAATGTAAACCTCGAATCTGAATTAAATTATTCCAGAATAAGGAATGCAACTCTTTTGATAGGTGTATCATTATCTGTAGCCGGCATCGTGGCTAGTGACGGACAAAATTCCATAGGCTGGGAACTGCCGACCGGCCTGGGATTATTAATAGCAACTTATATGTATGACCGTTACATTAAATTTGATAAGTAATGGGCGAGCTATTACCCTACTATGCCTTGTTTTATGTATTAGGTCTTTTTATGATGGCTCTCTTTATAAGGTTATTTTGGAGCAGAAAGAAATATGATGATGCTGAAAAAATTATTAAGAAAAAATAATTATTTTCCGTCTCTTATAATCATATTGCTGATCATTCTTCAAAGTTGCGCATCGAAGCCTGAAGTAAAACCACAAGCACCAGCCCAGCCCACAAATACGATTGAAACACTCCGCCAGGATTATGAATTAAAAATTTTGACAAACGATGTATATTTTTTATATATGACCTACACGATATTTTCACAAGACTTGCTGCCCGAGGAATATAAAGGAATGGTTGGACCTAGGGATGGCACACCAATAATAATGGAAGTCCAGCGCGCATATTATTCCCTGCAGCCTGAAACCCAAAAGATCATACAACAGTGGATAAAACCACTGCCCCAGAAACCAAACAGACGGAAACCATGAGAAATATCAGTTATTTAGTTATTTTACTTTCAGGTATGTCCTTAGCAAATGTACCTGCTAATTTGGACCAATCCGTTGAAATAATTATCCAAGCGTTTTCAGGGAGTAAGAAGATCAGATGCCTAACGCCATACTTAAAAGATATCGCACTTTATGGAAACCTGATCCCTGAAGAACAAAAATCCCGTTTACGGAATCTCGGATTTCAATTTGATCAACTAATAGTGCGTCGTGCAATGGATGATCGCGCTGAAAGCGAAGGTTTAGACCAAACTCACGATAACGGTTATTTTCGATTTCATTATACTATTAATGGTACTCATGCTGTTGCTAGTGTAGATACGGATGGAAACAATGTACCTGATTATATTGACCAAATGGCTGGCGTATTTGCTCACGTAACATCTGTACAATTGGACAGCTTTGATTATGCAGAACCCCCTAGTGATGGTTGGCTACCAGTGACAAATGATAATGGTGGCTCTGACCTCTATGACATTTATGTGCGAAACATAGCAGGAAATACTTTTGGGTATGTTTCGAGTGAATACTTTGCTAATAATACAGGAGATAATGAGCATACGACTGTGACAGAAGCGAATGCATTAACAAGCCTGATGGCAATGAGGAATGATTATACCGGGTTTTATTCACCCAATAATCAACTTGGTGCAACAACTGAACTCGAAGCAATAGAACTCACTGCTGCCCATGAATATCATCATGCAATACAATTTGGTTATGATGGTTATGAAAAAGCATGGCTTTTTGAAGCAACAGCTACAGAAATGGAAGAACAAATTTATGATGAAATAAATGATTGCCACACATGGCTGCCAGGCTGGTTCGCAGAACCCCAAAAATCACTTGATCATCCTAGTGATCACTGGTACGGATCCTTCATTTTTCCCCAATATATTTTTGAACACTTCGGCGGGTACATCACATTGAGAAGAATCTGGCAAGAAAGCGTATCAGATGATAGTTATTACGGAGATTTTAGTCACCAGGCAATTTCCTTAGCATTATCCAACGAAGGATCATCTTTTTCCGATGCCCTAAATAAAATGGTCATAGCAAATAAGGTAATGTCTTCTAGCGCCAACGCAGGTGTATTTTCCTATGAGGAAGCAGATACATATCCTGTAAATGGACCAGCAACATTTCAAACTATAACATATAGTGGGGGTACTGATCAGTCAGTTACAAGTACCAATCTTACCCGCTTTGCGAGCCAATACACACGGGTCAATACGAGTGACCCGGTGCTGGTAAGCCTCACAAATAATTCAGGGCCGGCAGGAGATCTTAATATGCATGCTATTATTGCATATTCCAATAGTAACTGGACTGTTTATTCCGGCAATTCAATCAATGTAGACCCAACAGGATCAAATAGTGTATACCTAGCTGTAGTCAGTCAGGATATAAGTGCAAACAACTGGGATTATCAAATAGATATTACTGATGGTGAACTAGCAGTAAATAATGATGTTGTGCCTGCCTTTATATCGGTTTCGCAGAATTATCCAAACCCTTTTAACCTATCTACGTCCTTTGATATACAAATCCTCAATAAACAGCAGATTAGGATTAAGGTAATCTCAGTTACAGGTAAACGTATCACTGAAATCGTGAACCAGACCTTTGGCGCTGGTAATTGGACTTTCCGTTGGGATGGCATATCAGAATCAGGAAAACCTGTTCCCTCAGGTCAGTATTTTATTGTGATTGAAGGATATAATTTTCAGCGCTGGTTAAAAGCAACATTATTAAAATAAGTTAATCTGATAACAACATTTTAAGATCTTCTAAATGGGTTTCATACGCTTCTACTGATTTTTCAAAACGAAGCTCATACCCTTCTTTTTTCTCAGGATCTTTGCGAATAAATACCCGGCCGCCTTTTTCTTTTTCTGCAATTTTATCAACGAATAGAAAAAATTTGTCTAATTTATTAAGTTTCCGGTTGAGTTTCTCAACTTTGTTTAGGCGGATTCCTATTGTTTCGATATAATTACCACCATCAGCAACTGCATTAACTACTTCTGAAGTGAGATCCTCAATCTTTGGTTGTAATTCCATTCTTCGATCAAGTAGTTCTTGTGAAATAAAAAACCAATCACCCTTTTGTTTCCTAATGAAAACCAATTCCATAGCCCTTTTTTCCAGCGCCTTTTCAATTTTTGAGAGTGATTCTTCATAAGACAGCTTCCTTTCAATAATTGCATCATCAAGAGAAATGAACTGTTGTCTAAATGTTTTTTCTTTACCGGTGATTTTTGATTCAATATCTAGTCGTTTACTTTTCTGCACACGGATGATTAGTTTTTTTTCCGTCTTTGCATTAGATAAAATGTTCTTATGTGCAGCCGCCATGATATCTAGGTTAGCATCAACAAATTCATAAAACTGAAAATCATTCCGACGTGACTCGTTTAGTAATGGCCTTAGTATCTTTTTAGTGACTTTTAATTCTTTTGTTTTACCCTGCACCCATTCTCGATGATTTCGTACCTGTGAATCCATAGCATATATATCTTCAAATTCTCTTGAATTCTTTGGTAAATATTTACCCACTTGTTGCGCTACTTTAGAAGACGCAACTTTAGAGGATATATTTCCTAATAATCCATTTACAGGGTTCGATCCTGAACAGCTTATATGAAAAAACAAAAGTCCCAACAAAAGGGACTTTTTAAAATGGAAATTCAATCTTTGGGCCAGCAAATCAGTCAGAAACATCTAGTAAGCCATCCAGATCCCCTGATTGGTGTAAGGCAAATAAATCGTCAAATCCGCCGATCGAATTTCCATTTATTATTATTTGCGGTACGGTGCGACCACCTGTGAGATCATATAAGTCATTCCTGGTCATTCCAAGTTCGTCAATATTTAACTCCTCATATGAAACGCCCTTATTTTTTAGCAATGTTTTGGCATTGCGACAGTACGGACACCAATAGGTCATATATATTTTTACACTCATTTGATCAATATTACCTTTTGAATCTGGTTGAAATTTAATGCTTCCATCATCAAAAAATATGCCCCGGAAGAAACAGTTTGCCCGAATCTGTTCGTGCCATTCCATTGAAGAGCATGGGTTCCGGCATTTTTATGTTCGTGAAGTAATACGTTCACTTCCCTCCCCAGAATATCAAAAACGGTCATTCGTATATTTGAGGCTGTTGGCAATTGATAACGAATGGTTGTTACGGGGTTGAATGGGTTTGGAAAGACCGGTAATAATTGAAAACCAGTAACCAGATTTTCATCTTCCGTTCCCAAAAGTGCCACATAATTGGTCGGTGCTTCTGTTGTGAAACGAATTGCCCGCTCATTGGCAAGTTCCGCTGCACCGAGTGCATAGTCATTATTGAAAACGTACTGAATGCCTTCATTCTTGGTGTGGTCTTCTATGCCCACAGTAGCATAATTCTTATCAGCGTCAATATCAGCAATCTCAAAATAATGGAACTCTATCACACCATCCCCGGATTCTGTTGGCATGGCAATTTGGTCGTATAAATGGATAGCAAATGTCTCTTCTGTAAACTCATCAAATCCATTTAAAGCTCGGGACCATTCAATGATAAAACGGCCATTTACCTCATCGTGATTAGTATAAACTCGAATAGAATCGTTGTTGATTACTTCCAAGTCATCCCAAAAAGGTGCCAGAATTGCTTTGGGTCCCAAGGCCATTGGAATTGTATAGTTATAGAAATAATCAATGTCGCATAATTCAAACGAAACCCAGCCGTTGGAGTTGATGGTTATTTCATCATAGGTCCTTCCAAAATACTGGAATTCAAAAGGCAGTTGTACATTTACGTGGTTATCATCATCCAGCTTGTATTCAGTGCCGCCAGTGCCATTATAACCTGGATCCAGTTCTACCCAGTCAAATGAAGGCATTTGAGTGTAATTAACATCAGTGTTATCATAGGCCCAATAGCCATACCACGTAGGAGATACTGCGTCAGTTGAGGTTTGAGGATTTATACTTATTGTATGATCATTTTGATATATGGTAATTGTATCTTGGTAAATTACTACGTTTAGCATTAGATCACTTCCTGTAGAAATTGAATCAGCAATTGAACAAGAATAATCATCTAAAATAATAGTTTGTGATGTGAATGGTTCTATATCAAAATAGACCGTGCTATCATTCACAGAACATTCCACCAGACCATTTGGACTTACAAATGTAAAAGCGACATTTTCAATTAGCCCTGATGAATAGTTATGATATGTAAATTCAGGGATAAAATGCGAATTTGGAACTATATCGCCTGGGCCAAAAATAATATCTAAGTGTGGCTTTATAACTGGTATAGCAAAGTCAAAAATCCACTCTGCTGTCTGATCAACTATATTAAGTTTTATATGATCACTATCTTTTGAATTCACTCTTACAGTGATCGGTGTTGAAATAGACGCAGTATCTCCTGGGTCTAGCTCAGGAATTTCAAATTCTGAAGATATGATCTGACAATTTTCTGAATTATCTGTGTCTACAGTACCAATATAATTACTTGTAGAATTACCGATATTCTTAATCACAGGATAGATATCAACGAGCTCACCTACTTCTAAAATACCATTTTCATTAGCATCATTAATTTCATAGCCTAAAAGAGCAAGATCATATTCATAACTTGAAACCAATACTTCTGAATGACCTTGAATAAAACTATCTTTATTTACAAAAACATCGACACTGGATAGATCACCAACGTCAATAGTTGCTTCAAATTGACCTACACTATCCGTATTGCCCTTGAATAAAATCCTGTCATTTGCAATGACAGATATATTAGCATCCACTACTGCAACTCCGTTCTCATCAGAAACTGATATTTCCAAATAACCATCAATGCCCGATAATTCATCGGAAGAGATTAAAAATTCATGCGGTTCACCCAGAAAGATGGAAACAGAAGGATCCCCCACAATGTTATATACATGAAAATAGAATTCCTGGGCTTCTTCGGGTCCGTCAAGGTTTGGAAATTCACGAGTTAGGCCAAATAATCCTGCATTGACTGCCGGTCCTAATTCCACAATGCCATCATCCAGCATAGCATCGAACATATAGGCGTTGATAACATTGTTATACTTTGTGCTAGTATGCAGGTCAGAAGGACCAACGATAGCCACCCCGCCTTTTGGATTTGAAGGTGTTCCAGCACGAATTAATGCTTCACCCAAACAAGGATCCACATTATTGGCAAAATCATTGGAATTACAAACAAAACTGGTGAATATAGGAGTCATCCAACCGTTATTGAGTCCGGCTACATCGCTGACATGGAATTCAGGATAATGCCAGCCGTTAGCATCGCCCCAGCCACGGTAATTCACGATACCCACCCCGCTATTAATATAATTTTGAATCAATGCTGATCCCTGTTGCGTAGGTGGATAGAAAACAGTGTCGACAGTTGTATATCCATTATCAAGCAATAGATCACGAACCCAATAGGATGTCCATTTTGGCGTAATGGGAATGGGGACAGTATTACTATAGTTTCCGGCTACTATAAGTGCCTTGTCAAGCCAATCAGTATTTGTCGCTAAAGGCTGCCGGTGATAATTGATAGTCTTGCGAATCATAACCACTAATTCAGAGACTGAATCCACAGAAAAACGGCCGATAAACACATCTGGGAAAAAATCATCACCCAGCAAATGAGTATATTTTTGATCAGTAACATCGTTCTCCGGGCCGTAATAAAAAGACGGCATAGCTGCGACACCATCTACATCACCAATTAACAGAACATATTCTAACATTGGGTCATCCATTAATGCTCCCGCGATGGCGCTTTTGATTTCTTCTGCTGTAATCCCTATTTCACCAAGTGTTATTACGGAAACATCGAAACCCTGTGATTTTTTAAATGAAACAAGCTCATCCAGGTAACTTACCATATTATCAGGAGTAATTATCAAGTAAGATCCCCGCTGGGGGTTCAGTTGATTCAAGGGTATGTTGTATGCTTCAGAAATAAGATGTCGATAGGCCAAGGGGATCGGTCCATTCAAGATATCCGCACGATCTTTACCCCTAAACGAATTTTCGTTAGCAAATAGAAACGTTAATAAGAGTAAAATTAAGGTTTTAATAAAACGCATTTTTTTGTGAATGTTTGTTGTTCCGATATAATCTTAACGAAATAAACACCCGAACTGGTTGTTCCACTAATATTATCCAACAAATTATATCGCCATGGGTGTCGCTGTCGATATTGCGGCCGAACTTTTTCAAAGTATACTTCTTGGCCGAGTAGATTATATACCATGATAGTCACTGGTTGACTGTTATTGAAGAGATCTATGTTGATCATGCCCGTTGATGGATTCGGATAAATATTAGTTACTGAAACGCCTTTAGATTTTTGTCCTATACCTGGCCCCTCTGTTAGTTTACCTAACGTGTAATCATTTCCAGCGTATAACTCCATAGAATTTATTTTACATCCTCTATAATTAATGGTTTCATCTCGACTTACTTCAAGTTTTACTTTAATACTATTAAATCCATTTGTATCCGCAATCATCAGCCTATTCCGTATGGGTTCTGACCAATGGTGGCCAGACAACGACATTTCAGCGATGGTATTATCTGTTGAATCCATTAGGGTAATGCTTAGCGAATCATGATCCCATTCAAATTCCCACTGATGATTGATTCGCAGTGCGACTACGTTCATTTCTTGAGGGAATACATATAGATCCGTCTCCAGGGTAAATGTAGAGTTCAAGGAGTCGGCATTTGCGTAATATAATCCTTCCTGGGTACGAATTGAGTTATCAAATGCCCAAGGCCCTATAATTGTGCTAAATGAAGAACTATCAAGAATGGTTCCACCATAGATATTTTGCATCCATGATGGCTGGGGCATATTTACATTCAATACCTGGTCACCGCTAATAGTAATAGTACGCTGCCACGGAATGAGGTAATCCCAATAAATCGTGAATTCCCACTCCCCTTCTGGAATTGTTAGACTATTAAAGTGGTTAAAATCCATTTCTATTGTGTCAGAAATGCCTTCATTAGCAATAACTAAGAATGGATTCTCATCTAAAACGACTGGTTGCAGAAAGGAAGCAATGGTTATATTAACATTATGTAAGGGCAGCGGTACCAGCGTTACGTTTTGGGTCGTCGGTGTACTAGCGTTAGCGGTAACGAGGAAATTTAATGGATAATAACCAGATTTTTCATACCTGACCGAATATGTGCCTGGATCCACGATTCGGCGGTAACGGCCAAATTCATCGCTCTTGCGCGGTTTCTGAACACCACCAAATAGTTCATCAATTGTAATTATAGCATCTTCAATGGGAATTCCAGTGCCACCATCAGTAACTATCCCAGTAATCTGAGATGCATCCGCATTATATCCAATTGTACGGTCCATGAGGAAAAGCATCGCTGGCATCAAACGATCGATAGTATCATCAACCAAAGCGCTGTCCGGCTGCAAATTCGATGTGCCGCATTCAATTAGGTACTGAAAACAGCCTGTCGCATGGTAAAACCAGTCATGTGCTTTTCCATTTCTACTTTGCCCGTATAAAGATTGATAAGTATCCGTGCTATTTTCTTTGAAAATAAGTCCTGCAATTTGATCTCCAATACCCTTAACGGCAGTATTATCAGGAGTCTTCTTATCCCCATCCCAACGCCATGAATTATAAACTCTTTCAGATAAGTTTCCTGATCGAGAACTATGCCAAGCAATGGAAAAAACAAAATCATTTTCCAGACCCAGGTCTCGTACAGCCATTATTTCGGGCTCAGACCAGGGGGTTGCCCCCCGATAATAATCATAATGCGCAGCATAATCGCTGGGGTCAGGTTCCATGAACGTGTCACCAAAAACCCAATTAAAATCAAAATTCCGGTTTAAATCGACGCCATCGATGTCCTCACCAATGGCGGGATCGTAATCAAAATAATTGTTTGGCCATGGCCCTTCCGGTGAAAAATCATTTTTATTCTTCCTGAAGCTCACATCAAATCCATCGTGAACAACATTCATTCCTTCTGGATTTAGTGTTGGGATTATCCAGGTTTCAAGATTCTGTTTTAATATGGCCATATGCTGCACTTCTGCTGGATGAGGGTCAAGCATCTCAGTGATTAATTTTAATACGGCCTCAACGCCCAGAATTTCCTCAGCATGTAATTGACCTATAAACAATACCCGTGGTTCATCTTCCTTAATACCAGCATTATCTGATATCTTTACTGCAATAATGGGTAACTCTTCTTGGCTACTGTACCCGATAGTATCAACCCGGTATATAGAATTAAAATCAGATATCTGGTTAAGCGAATCAAGAAATCCCTGGATTTCAGGAAATGTATGATAGCGTGAATCCAATGTCTGCGCATCAATTAAAACAATACAACTGCATATGAATACTACTGTTTTACCTAGAGCTTTCATGATGAGTCAGCAGCAGTAAGATTATTTTATGTAGGTAATTTTTCTAATTGATTGAAATTCACTTGCGGTCACATTAATCAAATAAAGGCCACTTGATACATCCTGCTGCAACAGATCTTTTCCATTCCAACTAAATGAATGGATGCCTTGACTAAGAGGCAAAAGTTTTTCTTGATAAACAATCTGACCCAGTATATTGAAAATAGCAATGTCTACTGGCTGCAATGATGGGATAGCAATATCTATCCGTACTGTTCCATTAAACGGATTTGGATAAGCATCCCCTATATAAAATTGATCGGGCATTAAGGATGATGGATCAGCAGTCATTGCATCAGCTACCTGAATTGCCTGACCATAAAGGTTAACCAAATCAGCCTTTCCCGAACTTCGCATATCCTCCCAGTGTACAAACCATTTATTATCTATTTCACTTCCATCGGTGTATAAAAGTGAAATTTGTGGTTTTTTTTGATCATGGTATTCTTGACATACAATAACACCCGCTGTAGAATATTTTATGCCATCTTCATAATGCACAACCTGCGCATATATATCTAGGCCACCGGCCAATACCAGATCTTCATTCTCGACTCCTCTTTCATCTTCCCACACAATAAGGTAATAGCCTTCATTTACCCGTCTAACTGCTGGTGACTGCTGGTACAAGTCATTATCACAAATAAAAATATTATCACCGTAAAGACTATTGTTGGACAAGTCTAGAAACTGACCAACGATGTCTAGATCGTTTCCATTTTGGAAATCTTCCCATACGACAAAGGCCGTTTGACTCAGTTCATCTATAGCAAGTTCTAGGTTGATTTGGTCATTATCTGCAGTGGTCAAAAGTAATCCTCCTGTCCACTGCAACGATCCATCCCAATGAATGATGTTCGCCTTTATATTTTTATTAAAATTATAAAATTCCTCCCAAGCTACGAGTATTCCATTAGCAGAGGAACTGATACTGCCACTAAGTTTTTCCGGGTCACCTGTTGATGATAGCGGATAACCATCACTGGGCCAGTCATCTGCTATTTGACCGGACAGGGTAAATTTCTGATATTTAAGATAGCCATCACCCCAAATATCGTCCACCCATACTAAGATAAAATCACCATCTGGTGTTGGATAAATCCCCTCAATATAATTATCCCAAACACCATTTATTAAGTTCACACCAGCAGAATCAAATAGAGACAGACCATTCAAATCATAGCGCTGATAGAAGAGATCAAAATCGTGATCATCTCGAATCTCTGACCAGACAACGCCAATTCCATCTGGCGTCTCAAATAAATGGACCTTTTGCTGGTCAGCGCCTTGATAAACTATCTGACCACCACTAGGCCATTGCATCTGATATTCCAGGTCAAACTTGTTTATACGAACTAACTTTGATCCACTTGAGGCATCAAAGGCAGCTGTAAAAAGAAAATCATGGGCTAATAATGTTAGCGGTTCATTCTCCAATTGAAACGTATAGCTATCAAACTCAGTTAACATTAAGCCATTTTGGTATTCCGGGTTTGGGCCGCTATTATCAAGAGTTGTGCTAAACATTCTTTTCCCATCTCGAGCATCAATCCAGGTTAAGATCACGTCATTGCTTGAATATATAGACATAATGTATTCTACATCACCATCCAGTCCGGGCATAGCTATTAGACCATTTGTATCAAAATTCGCTACTGGGCCGTCAGTCTTCTGTACTTTCAAATTGAGGCTACCATTTTCCTGATCTGAGAAAACCACGAACGAGCCATTACCATTATCACCTAATACGTTGGGCATAGATTGATAACCAGTTGCGTCAGAAATAAATAATGCGTCATCCAAGAGCAAAGTACCATCTGACTCTATCATCTGATACATGATATCCACATTAGGGAATGTACCGCGTTCCCAATAGACGAAAACTTCTCCTGATGGTCCTGCTGAAAAACGGGCATGGTGGTCATCACCGCTTGCATCCAACTGTACGCCATTTTCATCCCAAACTATGTTACCGCCGCCTGTAATTCGCTGAAAGAAATGATTGCCTTCCGTTGGATCCGATCTATAATCGATCCATTGAATGAATACTTCCCCAGAACTATTCCGTTTAATCCTAGGGCTTGCCTTTGGGGAATCAAAACTGCATAGTTGAACCGCTTCTGTAAATACTAACCCACTACTAGTCAAAAGATTGTAATAAATGTCGGTGGTTTCTGTTCCGGATTGCCAAGTAATAAATGAAGTGTCGTTCGTCATGTATGTTGTTCTAGGTGTGGTTTCAAGATCAGCAGTAGCGGCGACCGCTAAACCATCATCAGCAAAGATTTTATCCATATCCATGTTCAGTTTTTGGCAGTAAATATCATTTCCAGAGCCACTTCGTGTATCAGTCCAGACAATCGTAGCTTCATTATTACCGGCATATTCCAGACTTTTAGCACCTTGGGTACCATTCATTTCAATAATGGCTATCCCACTGGCCGGAGCAACAACCTGATGATCTGAAGAAACATGGGTACCATAAATATCATCATCAAGTAAATTACGTTTATCCTGCCAGGTCACATAAACACCACCCAAGCTATCCGTGCACATGTTGATTGTTAAATGCCTGCCATCTATCCGTGCCAGTGCAACTCCATTATCATCCATGAGTCGATTTCCATCATTATCAACATGTTGAATAAAAATGTCACCTTCCTCATCAAACCGATAATCTACCCACGAAATGAAAGCACCGCCATCACCATCAGTAATTGCAACAGGATCCTCTTGCCTACCAGGCAAATTAGTTACGGCACTACCCCCACCAGTACCCCATAACAAGGATCCCGAGGAATCCACCTTTTGAGCAAATACATTTCGGCTGCCAAAGCGAGTATCTGACCAAACAAAAATTATACTTCCGGGTTCACCAGGACACACCGTCCGCTGCCATTCAATGTGGACCCCTTGTCGAATTGGTATCCCATTAAGACCCCAAGATATTTCTTGAGTTTTTAAACAAGTAACAATCAAGAGGGCTAAATAAATTTTCCTCATCTTCATTCCTTATTCATCAATTTCAAAAATTTGTAATCCCTCGCGCGTGGCGGCAAAAAGATAACCACCTGAAAATTCTGCATGGTAGACATAACCAATATCATGAATTCCCCTGGCCCTGATGGTTGCATTACCATCAGTCTCATAGAGGGCAAGTCCATTACTAGCACATGATAATGCCAATTGATTGTTATTCACAGCTACATGTGTAACAAATAGATCGTTTGCAAATTGAATTTTACTTTCTAATTGAGCAGAAATACCTGTCGCCAACCTAAAGGCACCGGCATCTTCACAGGCTACATAAAATTCACCGCCATTAAGCATGGTGACCGCCCTTGCATTTCCCTCTAGATCAATTTGGTAACTACTGGTAATAATCCCGTTTTCACTATGAAAAGCTTCAATGCCAAGCTGATCTAACGTTAATACGATTTCATTTTCATAAACATCAATCCCATTTGGATTTCCGAAACTAACAATTTCATCTCCTGCCGTATTAAACCAGAGACCAAAACTATTGTCAAATTCAAAAGTACTTATTTTCAATCCATCGTCATTATCAGCTGCATACATTGTGAACGAATCAGCGCTATTTGTAACCACTCGAAATTCTTTGGTCTGTTCGCTAGAGAATTGCCCCACGACCGACGCCGTGTCGCCACTGGATAAATCGATATGTAAGGGACGCTCGTTACTCTCTAAAGCAAATAATTGTTTAATAGATGATGCATACGTGACCTGGGTAATTTCTTTGTTTACACCTAATTCTGAAAGTGACTTTTTCCATAACAAGTTTGGTGCTGTCATAGTGCTTATTTCCCACAACTGTACACCCCCCTGCCCAGCAGCAACAAAAACAGAATCGCCAGAAATGTATGCATCGCGACAATAGCCTTCGGTTTCAATATGTACCACCTTATTTAGCTTCCACAAATTCTCTGAGCTGGGCTCAATACAGCTGAAAATTGAAAAAATGATTAAGAAATTAAAACAGTGTTTCATCCTAATATTAATAACGGTCATAAAGCATCTTCCACTCAATAGATATCCAGGCTTGTAACTGGTCAAATGATTTTAATTCAGAGACCCAATCGTGGCGAGAATCCGTATATCTATTTCGAAAACGGATCGTACAGCTCATCATTAAATTTTCTTTCAGGTTCTTTTCGCCCCAAATATCAAATTTAGTCTCCCTGTGGCTGCGACCACTATGGAGTGGATCGCTTATATCCTCTACTCCATATTGGCGAAAATCAGCCCTAAGTGAAAATCCCACTTCCTTTAAGCCGAGCACTCCCTGATCATAACTCATCGGAAGATACAATTCCATATGTCTATAGGACCGGTCCAGACTACTTGATTTGGCAACCTTTTCAAAAGTAATATTATCAGCAATACCATATTTTCCTTCCACTGAAACCGTACCAAAGTCACGGAATCTTTTGCTAACCTTTAAAGCTGTCGTGATAATATCCGAATTAAACTCAGTAAAGGACCGATCGTAATATCGCTGTGTATAGCTAATGGATCCAGTTACCCACAGTCTCAATTTTATTGGATGAGATACTAATAAACGTTGCTCACGATCCGTAAAACTACAGGTAAATAATTGGTTAACAGTTATATCTAGATCTTTATAATGGCGCATGTAATAATCGTTTAAATGGCTTACCATATATTCCAATCGTCGGTACGCACCCCAATGGTAGGATGCTTTCAAATATCCGCTCCAATGCTGGCGATGTTTATACTGGACATAGTTAGAAAAATTTCTTTTGGCAAAAAGTTGAATCTGCTTTTCTCTATCAGCTAGCTGAATCTTCTTAAGACCGCTCAAGGAAAATCGAACATAATGGGAATCAAATGTTCCAGCACCACCCAAAATAGTTTGATTCAACGCAGCATCATCTTTTTCAATAGGAGATAATCGGAGTACATTGTTATCGTAGCCGTTTGTCAATCCTATAGTCCATTTTACAGGTGATCGCAGATAATCGGTCCAGGTCTGACCCCAAAGATTGGAAAGCAATATGATAGCAATATATCTCATTTATATTCCTGAAAACGAGTTAAAACACTTCTTTCCTTTTCAACAAGTTCAACTGAAATAACTTGTTTACCGGTAGGAATGGTTACTTCACATGTTCGCCACTTGCCTGGTACTTTATCAGGCTGGTCTTTAACCCTTGAACCTGAAGATCTTTCAGTGGACATGTAATACGTTCCCAAAACCTTCCTACCACTTTTTACGCGGATACGAAAACTCTCTTCCGCACCCATTTCTGAATCAAACAAAAGACGGGATAAAATACGTAGGGTTTTAGGTCCATCTAAATTCAATTGTAGTGGTCGGCCATAGGTTAATTCATAATAGGATATATCTTTCCCAGATACTTCAACTGTCCGGTTGGCCTGAAAAACCATTGGCTGAAGTTCATTTATTTTGTTGAGTGATGTTTTAAATCCCTTTTTAATCACCCGCAATAATACAGGGTATTTCTGGTCTACATTAGTAGACATGGTAAGTGTATGATCTCCATCCTTGATATTTATATAATAATTTCCGGAGTAGGTGTAATAATGGCTGGGGTGCTGTACTGACCGAATGCTTTTATGCAACTTATATCGGTGGTTGATTGTTATGGGATCTTCATTATCGATCACCAATTGATATGAAAATGGTTGACTTTTTTTAGATTTTTCTGGAGATGGATAGCGGGTAATTAGTTCTATTCTAGCAGGTCCATTTACTTGATATATTAGAGAGTCATCCCGCATGATAGTATAGATCCTTCTTTTGCCGGAAATTTTTAATATTTCCTTTTCTTCCCCACCAATGGTTGGCTTGAGTAGTTCGGCAGTGAGGACCGAATATCCTGTAAATAATAAAAATAGAATTCTAAATAACACTGTCTGGTTCATGACCCATCATTCGTTGTTTAATTTGTTGATGGCTCCTCCAGCCTATTCCAAAAACCATTCCTGAGACTAATAAAAAGCTCAACATCGTTACTGTAAGGTTATATTTTTCTACAGCATAAAGGGATCCTTTACCAATATCCGGTAATGGAATTGGTGCGAAGGCCATTCCTAATTCTTCCGTTAAATTTTTAATATTTAACACATGGATAAGTGGAATATTTCGTTTAATGAATTTGACCACTGCCCCTTCGACCCCGCCACTACGAGAAATTGCTTCTATATCCTTTCTATAAACAACACCTGGCGATAATAATCGTAAATTAAAACTAGTACCTAAACTGGCCACACCACCACCTACATTTACAACTGCTTTATAATTCCGATAACCAAAATGATCCATTCGTTTTTGAATATTATCTTTAAGTCCGTCACCTGTGATCAAAGGTAACCCATGTTCCGCAATGTTACTTCTTATCAACTCTCGACCTTTGGGGCTCAATAACCTACCTTGGTCATTGCGGCCACCAATTGATGCAGCAATAGATCGGGTTGAAATAAGACCTTTATCAAACAGCAGCTTCTCCATATCCATCCAGGTCATTTCTGGATCATTGGCTCCCCACTGCGAAGCGCCCATGGATGTAATAACAATTGGATAAATATCCAGGGCATCACACGCAATAAGCATGGCCATATTGGCACCTGGCATGGAACCGGTCAGCATGACTGCAATCGTATCACCACTAGTCAATCCAGCTTTGGTTAGTAGTTCAACCATAGCAGCTGAAAAATTTGGATCCAGAGTGGTGAGTTTGGCATCCAGGTCACCTTCATCCGTAGTTATCAAGCTGAATTGGGTTCCTATCAAGCCTGTTTCATTGGGATCATTTTCGATATCCACAAACACGCCCTTTTCCATACGAATGTTTTTTAGGATAGCCATAGCTTTTTCCATTTGCTTTGCTGCATTAACCTTCATGTCATAGGTATTGGAAATGATTACTTCCCTGGAAAAAAATGCTGCGGCAAACGCAACAATCGAAACAAGTGCCATGATGATAAGAATTGAAGTTTTTTGAATGACTGGAATGAAAGGCTTATCAGGCATCTAACTGTCCCCCTGATAACAGCATGACCAACAGTTTAACTAAAACTCCTGTAACAATCAGAACTGAAATAGTTCTTGGCACTCCCTGACGATCCATCCAACTGGCAATAAGTCCAGGAATAATATTACCAATCACCGCATAGGAGAATGTGTCCACAGGCGAAAAAAAATGATTGCGAGATACATACCCCACCATAAATCCCAGCAAAAGTGTTAAAACTAAACGGCGCTTGCCATAAATAAACATGAAATTGCTTAAGAACTTGACGATTCCAATAACAATGATTGCTGCAATAAACGTCATTAAGACCTGATCTGGTTGGTGTAAATGCAACGCAATGTAGCCAGGTACAATTACACCACCGGCTGTGACACCTAATGTCTCAGAAAGAATAAGGCTAAACGCAATTCCAAGTCCTAGAGTTATCTCAACCATTCGTCTTGAACTCCATAAGTTTATCAATCAAATCTTGACCAAATCCAACCTGGTTTCCGATAGCGAAGAGAAGTGAATCCGCTGGCAGTTTTTTAAACAATTCAATAGAAGAACCAATTGGTTTGGTGTCTTGCAAAATATCTGTATATGTTTGGGGTGAATGATATTTAACATGTTTCACCATAGAATCCACTTTCTGCCCCCGAACGATGCTCCGATTTGGCTTGATATCCTCATAGATTAATTGCAGCAATTGCCGTGTTCGGCTACGCCGATCCACACGACAATTAAGATAAATGCAGGTATATCCTTCCAAAGGATAGCGGCGCTCCACAAAATTCCAGATCTTTAATGTAGAGACTGGATCATTGGCTGCCATGGAATTGACAAACAAAATCGAACCCTTACCAAAATCGAGTTTATTCACTACCAAAGCACCAAGATCCGGCTTAACATTTTGCATACCGGCAAGTGCAATGTCTGCCTTTACGCCTGCTGCACGACAAACGTCAAGAGCTACGGCCACATTTTGGGGATGTTCTAGATAGGAAAAATCAGCTAAATCTTTTTCACTAATTTTCTGTTCATCAGCAATACGTAGCTCAGATTTACGGTATTCAGCAACAGGTGCAATTGTATTTATCATAGCATCTTCGCCCAAAACCACTTTTCCATTATAGGGTACAGAATTGCTCAATGATTTTCTCACATCATCAAGCGTTGGCCCCATTTCTTCTAAATGATCAGGTCGAGCATTTGTAATAACGCCAATGTGGGATTTTATCATTTTCTGTTCTGAAATCCATTGATATTCAGGTTGTACTGCCATGCATTCCATCACAACAGCATCTGGTTTTTCATTGGCAAAATAACGCATCAACCTGATCTGTTCACCTATTGAAGCCGAACGTAACCTATGAATGATTCTGTCTTTACCTTCCGCGTCTATTATTCTTGGTGCTGTACCTGTGGTCTTGGCAAAAGTTCGTAAACCACCAGCCCTCAACCCTGCAGCAATAAGCCGCGTAACACTAGATTTTCCACGCGTACCATTAACATGGATCCGCAATGGGATTGTGCCAATTATACGTTGATGGTTAGAAGCTTCAACATAGCCAATAATCAGTAGTATTAGAACTACCGTTCCAAGTAGAACAGGGGGCGATATGACCATGGCACGTTAAAATCCCATTATTTTTCGGACAATACTGATCATGTCCAGAAAATTGATGGTTTCATCCGCATTTACATCAGCAAGGTACGGGTTTAAACTTCCCGTATTATTCGCCTGAACGAAATCAACAAGGGTCAGTACATCGATGATATTTAATACACCATCTTGATTTATGTCTCCACGTTGGCGAATATTGGAACCCCGGGTTGTAAATAATATAGCGGTCGAATCTTGAAGCGGCATAGCAGCAACCGGATAATCATTATTGAAAGTATATTCAAGGCCTACATTCTCAGTGTGGTCTTCCAAACCCACAGAACAATAATTCCCGTGAATTTGCCCCCAGCCCCAATTACCAGTTGATGTATTATTGAAATCCGCAAATTGGACCAAGATTTCACCATCACTTGTAGGCGTAAAATAATGTTGCGCATCGCGGAGAATCACCTGAAAAGTTTCCAGACTATTATTATCATACGTTCTAACACGAGACCATTCGATTATGAATTGATTGTTTTCCTCATCATACCATTTATACACGCGCCCATTACTGGTTGTTGTAAGGTCATCCCAAAAAACAGCAATCATTGGTGATGGACCACCAGGTCCTGGTAAATGATAATTTCTAAAAGACTGCATGGATGTATTTCCCATCGAAATCCAGCCATTACTGCATACACTTATTTGATCATAATCAATTCCATAAAATTTGAATGTAAAAGGTAAATTAACCGTGGTTACATCATCTTGATCGTCCCCATTGTCAGTGAGTAAAAGTTGCGTACCTGAACCGCCATAGTGATCATCAATCTCTACCCAATTAAAATAGGGTGCGTTTGAGTACAGGATATCGCCACTATCATATGCATAGTAACCATACGCATCGGGGCCCAGGGGATCATTCACATCTTTAATACCGATTTGAAAAGGAATACTTACACTGGTTGACAATCCACTTGTTGATTCCAGCTCGATTAATAATTCGACCCTTGTCCCAGGAAGAATATCTTCAGCTGCTGAAACCTCAAAACGATCCGTATTATTAATAGACATATTATCCGCTAATATAACCGGCCAATACCCTTGCTCATCTAATATATCTATACTAGATAAATTTGAAGACAGCATACCGGTCACATTGTTAACTAAAACAGATCCATCATTAAGCAATTCAATTTCTATTTCAGCAGTTTCACCAGGGTCGAGAATACCATTACCATAAACCGGGTCATCTTTAACGATAACTGCATTTGCTTTCAATAGGCTGCCCGCGCTGAACAGTTCGATTTCGCTCCACCAGGATATTCCATTTATATCTTTCACAAATAACCGCAGATCCAGGTTATCGTTTTCCATAGCACTAGGTTGTACTTCAAATACAAATGGCTGATCGACATTTGCTGTCATTCCACTAGTTAATGATCCGATGTGCAAACTGTCTGTAATAAAGGTCACCAAATCACTACCACTGGTTAATTTACAGTAAACTCCCTGCGCTTCATCTGTGCCGTAGTTATACACCGGTATGGTCAATTCAATAGTTTCACCACCATTCACGATTCCATTTGCATTACCAGTTGAATTTCCTTGACTATCATCATCAACAGTATACCCGCCATCAATAGCATTAACATTTACAGCTTGATCAATAATTTGAAATTGTTCTTGGTAGGGAATATAATTTCTTTTGACGACTGTAATATCCACATCACCCGTTGAAGTCGTGGCAATAGGCAACGAGACATGGCCATTTACATCTGTGAACGCAGATTCAAAAATTACATCATCACCCTTGAGAATAGTAACATATGCATCTTCTACTGGCATATTGAAGTAGTCAGATACTGTCACATCAATGAAATTTGTGCCAACAGCCAGTGTATTTACATGGCTTACAGTAAAAGCTTTCGGTATATCGGTCCACATTCTTAATGCTGGAGCACCCATCAAATTATTCCAGTGAGTGAAAATATTTACATAATTGTTAGGATTGTCCGGGTAGTTAAGATAAAGGTTTAGCTTCCCGCGGACCAATGCAGCACCTGCAGTTTCCAATCCATCTGAAAATATGCCATAATAAAACCCTATATCTACAACATTATTAAACATTGTATGCGTACCAAGAGTGGCTGTACCTACAGAAGCAACCGCACCTTTAGGCTGGGTTGGCGTCCCTGCTCTTAGGAATGCTTCGGATATACTGGTACCTGAAGCAAAAGAACCTGTTCCGCAAGTGATGACAGTTGCGATTGGTAACTTGAAGCCATTGGATAGGCTATTTATATTACCATTTCCAAAGCCACTTACCCCCCAGTAGCCACGATAATTAAAGAAGGTTAAGCCAGCGTTCAAATCGGATACCATTTGGGATGGAAATGGAGAGTTGTAAATAGTACGAACATCATTATAGCCATGAAATTCCATCATTTCTTTAATATTCTCGCTGGTAATAATAGTAGAAATACCCGATGAAGAGGGATCTCCAACCATGGAAGCACTATGAAACCAATTTTGGCTAACATATGGATTCTTTTCATATTGAACAGTTTTGTTGATTATGGTTGCCAGTTCCGTAGTTGAATTAAACGATAATCTGCCAAGGATCACCTCGGGTAAAATATCATTCCCAACCAATTGTGAATAAGGATGATCTCCTTCTCCATTATAAGAACTGTAATTTTCAAAATATGTGGGAATTGAGTAACTACCACTGGCATCGCCAACCAAAGCAACATATTCTGGCGGATTTGCCCAGGCATTATAGGCATTACTGATGTAATTTTTTATTGCACTGGTCGAAGTACCAATAGTGCTAATTGAAGCATAATTCACAACGTAACCGGATTTATGGCGCCACTCAAAAAGAATGTCCAAGTTAGACATGAGATTGGATGAATTACTGGGAAGAATATAAAGTATTGATGGTTTTTGATAATCTTCATCACTGACAGATCTACTGTAGTTGACGACAATTGATTCATATAATGGTTCAAACACTCTTGATCTTCTACCCGGGATTTGGACAGGCTCTATATTACCAGTTTCCACTAAACTTAAATTTGCTGAAGTAATAATTTCGAGTTGGCGAGATAATGGACGATACCTGAATGGCGTAAAAGAAACCTTTACAACTGGTAAGTCTCTAAAAACAATTATTTGCGAAATACTGGCTTGCTTTTTTGGGAATGGCTCATCAGAAGTATATAGGTCTATGTTGCGCTTGAATGGTAGAGTGATTTCATCTGTCACCGGAGCCCATGTCTGGTGTGGAACAATATCAATATTTTCAAAAATTTCCGAAGATTGAATATTGACTTCAATACTATAAGATTTATTCGGTGCAACCTGGTAAAATGTTGTAACTGTAGGTAAAACAGGATCACCTTCTTCTGCATTTAACCCTCCAAAAGGGATTATTGGTTTCTTAAAGGTTTGACCATTTATTGTGATATCCTGAAGTTCGAAGTTCATTAATATATAGTTTATTTTTTCATCGTTGCCATGAGCGGCAAACCCACTACGAAGTCGCTTCAATTCATCTTCGGCAAAACACACAACCAACAAGCTGGATACTAAAACAACTATTTTGGATTTGTATCTCATTTGAATCCTTGTAATACTATTATACCATAATCAATTGATCTACTAATGTAGTAGAATATTCACTAACAATAAAAATGCTAATTGCACTAAACACAAGGTAGGGTGCAAAAGGTAATGGTCTGTCCCGGTCCAAACCTTTCACCATGGAAATTATTATCCATGCTACGAGCCCGAGAAATGAAGCAAAAAATAATGTCAATATCATTGCGATCGGTCCTACCCAGGCTCCAAGGATCAACCCTAACTGTAAATCGCCAAAACCCATGCCCTGACGCCTAGTTACAAGCCAGGTTAAGCCCATCATAAACCCAGGCAATAATACGCCTGCGGCAATCCCCCATAATACCTGACTGTACGACAAGACACCAAAAATAACTGCAAACAACAAAACAACAATTCCAGCAATAATGAGATCCAAGGGAACCATATAAATTCTTGCATCTATCCACGCTATCGCAATAAGTATGGAACAAAGAAACGATGCAGTAACAGCTTCTGGAAATGGCAACGTATAAAATGCCCACCCCCAAATAAGTCCATTTATTAATTCTACAGCTGGATATTGCAATGATATTGCACCTTGACAATTTGCGCACTTTCCTATCTGCAGGATAAAAGATACTAGGGGAATATTTCGGTAAGAAGGAATGGATTCCTTGCAGGTTGGGCAATGTGATCTGGGTTTGATTATAGACTCATCACGTGGCATGCGATAGATAACCACATTGAAAAAACTACCCACAAAAGTACCGAATATAAAAAAAATAAAAAAATCCATTACAACCCCGATTGCAAAGCAGCGCCCAAATAAAAAACAGGTAAATAAGTAATAATCACCATGACACCAATAATGACTCCAACCATAAGTATCAATATGGGCTCAATTAGAGTGGTCATCCGTTCGACCAAGGCATTTACTTGTTTGTAGTAATAGTCAGCTGCCTTGTCTAACAGCGTGTCCAACTCACCAGTTTCTTCTCCTGTAGCGGATAACTGTAATAATATTGGTGGGAATATTTCTGTGCGGCGTAATGCTGACGTTATATTAAACCCATCACGAATGTATTCCGTCGCATCACCAATGGCGATCTCATAAACACGATTACTTACTATTTTCGCAATTAAGTTCATGGCTTCAATAACCGGCACACCAGCGTTAAGCAATATTCCTGCTGTTTTTGAAAATTTATTTAGTATTGATTGATTCAGTAATGATCCAAATATGGGAGTTTTCAGTTTTATTGAATCAATGATATATCCCCCACGACGGGTCTTCGACACTAGCCAGAGTCCCGCTGCTACACCGAATAATGACGCAACCACAGTACTAAAATTGATGCTTATCCACTCACTTAAGGAAACCAGTTTGCGTGTGGCAGCAGGTAGATTGGCACCTAACTGAACGTATACATCTGAAAACATAGGGATAATCCACATGAACATAGCACTCATCATTGCAAAAAGAAAAACGACCATAAATATAGGGTAAGTCATGGCGGACCGAACTTTTCGTCTAACATCATCGAGGTTCTCTAGGTACGTTGCTAATTCATCAAGTATTTCATCTAGGTTTCCACTTACTTCTCCAGCTTTGGTCAATGAAACAAATAAGGTTGAAAAAACACCAGGATGTCGCTGTAAAGCTTCTGACAAAGATAGGCCTTTACGGATATTTTCACCGACATTTGTCAATACCTTCTTCATCTTTGGATGTCGTTCTTCACTGGCGAGACCCCGAATGGCCCGTTCCAACGTTAGTCCTGCAGAATACATGGTCGCTAACTGACGTGTAAAGAACACCAAATTGCTTAAGGGAATTCTATTTTTAAAACGTTCAATTGATAAATTTATTTCATCAATAAATGGGCCAATAAAATCCCAACTTGTGTCTACTTCTTCCAGCTTGATAATAATCTGGTTTCCAGCGGACAGTTTTTTCATGGCCAGATCTAAACTGTCTGCCTTTATTTCCCCTTCACTACGACCACCGACCTCATCTTTGATTAAATAAGTATACGCAGGCATTAAATATCCTCAACGGTTGATCGAAGCACTTCCGATATCGTTGTTACTCCATTCAGCACTTTCTCTATACCACTTTCTCTTAGATTGATCATACCTTCTTCCAATGCTTTCTGCCGGATCACATCTTCATTAGTATTATCAAAAACCAAACCCCTGATAGCCCTGGACATTGGTATTAATTCAAAAATACCAGTTCGGCCATGATACCCTGTATTCCGACACTGACTACAACCTTTACCTTGGAAAAGATTTTTACCATTCAATCTGGACTTTTCAAGATTTATGCGATCTAATTCTTCATTGGTAGGACTATACTCTTCTTTACAATTATCACAAATAGTCCTTATCAGCCGCTGAGCCATTACCAGATTTAAACAGGAACCCACAAGAAATGGTTTGACACCTATATCTAATAACCTTGTTATTGTTGAGGCAGCATCATTTGCATGAACAGTCGAGAAAACAAGGTGACCAGTTAGTGAGAATTTTACAGCAATATCTGCAGTTTCTTCGTCCCTGATTTCACCGATGAGTAATATGTCTGGATCCTGTCTTAAAATTGATCGTAAAGAAGAAGCAAATGTGAGTCCAATACTTTCATGTACCTGCACTTGATTAATACCATCCATTTGGTATTCTACAGGGTCTTCAACTGTTGTGATATTCGTGGCCTCGTTCTTTATTTCTTTAAGGGATGCATAAAGGGAAGTAGACTTACCAGAACCAGTCGGACCGGACACAACTACCATGCCATAGGGCTGTGCAATGACACGTCGAAAAATGGGATACATTTTGTCTTCAAATCCCAATCCTTTTAGACTAAATCCGAATCCGGACTTATCGAGCAATCGTAAGACAGTTTTTTCTCCATATACAGTTGGAAGAACAGCAACACGTACATCAATCTCTCTTTTTGATGCTTTTATTGTAAACCGACCATCCTGCGGCAACCTCCGTTCCGCAATATTAAGATTTGATAGTATCTTTATTCTTGTCACTAACCCGCTCAAAGAAGATATTGGCGGTGTCATAATGGTCTGGAGTACGCCGTCAATTCTAATGCGGACGATAACAACATCCTGCTGCGGCTCAAGGTGAATATCGGTAGCCCGTTCCTTGATCGCTTCCTGTAGGATCAGATTCACCAGTTTAACAATTGGGGCGTCTTCTGTTGATACCTTATCCGGAGAAAGATCGACTTCTTCTCGGTCTTCTTCATCACCAGAAATAACTTTGATACTTTCTACTGCTTCTTCTACTTCACCTGCCTGCCGAATCTTACCGTATATTTGATCCAGAGCACGGTTAAGTCCCGATGGACTCGCAACAAGCACCTCAGGATTTAGATTTGTAAGCCGTTTTAGAGAATCTATAGCTACCAAATCCTCAGGATCTTCCATTGCAATAACTATCGTTGTATCAGACTTACGTAAGGCTAAAACCATATTTTGTCTTGCAAAATCCTCTGGAATAGTTTGCACAACCACAGGATCTGCAGAAAATAAGGCTTCATCGCTGGCTAACTCATAACCCAACTGCATAGAATATACTTTTACGAGATCGTCTTCAGTGATTAGGCCTTGATCAAGCAACACAGTGCCTAATTTTTCTTTCCTGACCTTCTGCTCAGCTAATGCAGAATTAAGCTGGCTATCACTTATTTTGCCTTCATGGACCAGTATGTCACCGATCTTTTGAAATTGTGGATTGAATTCCTGTTCCATGGATTATGGTTGATATGTTCGTACAAATAGAATTTCCAACGGATCGCTGGTAATTTGCTGCGGTATCAGCAAATACGCAACTATAGTTGATGTAAAATCTTCATAAAGTAGCGGGTCTGAATTGGGGATTGGTGCGCAAATACCCTGATCATAACGAACAACAAAAGTAACTTGACCATCATCATTTGTCGGTGCAATATTATCTTCAACTGGGGCAACAGGATAGTAAATTCCTGCAGCTCCAGTAGCTGTAATCATTATATCCGCATCAGAAACTGCATTTCCGTAATAATCAATTAATGTTGCTGTAATCTGTATGTCTGCCGTCGGACCCATAGTTGAAAAGTCCCAGTATTGGGTCGGTGTCCCCAAGGCCAACTGTCCAGGAACAAAAAACATAATAGCTTCCCCTTCTTCTTCGTTGATCCGGGCCATTATAGTGTCCCCATTAGTTCCGAATGTTAAGGCGGTTACCAGTCCTAAATCGCCTATGGCATCTGTTGAATAGGTAATAGTAGTGTATGCTACTCCGGGGTAATTGTCGCCGTTCAAGTTTTCATTCCCAGTAAAGCTAACTCCTTGTACAAATGCATCTATGACAGTGTCTACTTCTAAAGGGTTCGGTTCCATCGACCAGTATACATACGTACTGTCTGAAACAGGATTATACCAACGATCATAGACTATAGCAGCTGCTTCGGTTAAATAAAATCCCCCACCAATCGGCTCCGTCTCCTGGGGATTATAATCAGGTTCGAGATAATAAGGCGGCCCAGTGGCAATGATTACCGGTGTTGCCGTAGCAGTGATAACTTCCCCAGAATCAGTAAGAACTGTTGCTGTAACCCGTATAGGCCCAGGGCCGGTACCGCTATTAATGGAAACACAGGCTTCTCCATCAGCTGTAAATGCTGAATCGCTGATACCGGCATTGTTAAGATTTGCGCCGGAAGGTATATTTGGTCCTAGCGTAAAAGTAACATTTACCGGCTCATTTACAAGAACGCCATTTTCATCATAAACTCGAGCACAAATCTGCGTGGATTCTAAACCACCACCGCTAACTACCATAATTTCACCAGGATGGGAAGATGGTATTTCCACATATGCTGGCGTGCCTGAATAGGTTGTGTCCAGGATTGTAATTTGTACCGAATCTATAAGCGTGCCAAACGCAGGGTGCTGATAACGTGCAACTATAGTAGAAACACCGGCTTCCTCAGGATCGCCAGTATCTGAAAAATCAACAAGAGCGGTTCCCAATGTATCTGTAAACTTGCTGAGTTCACTTAAACGACCATTCGTGCTTTCAAAATATACTTCAAGATCTTTGAGTGCTTGCCCATATTGTCTTGAGGTAATCTTTGCAGATAATGCAGCACTGGTTAAGCCATCATCAACCTTGATAGAACTAGTATTTGAGCTAAGGTTAAACTGGTAAGGCCAAAGCTGGACCGCTGAAGTATCAAATACATCAAAACGGATAGTTATGGAGAAATTTTCTTTACCTACAACATGTTTGGCCTCTACAGTAACACCTTCGTAGGTTGGCGTAGTGGCATTATCAAAGGCCGATTGATCCTTGTCTAAGAAATTCACACTGGCCAGACCATCGGCGTTGGTGTAGGAAGAGTTAATATTAAATTCACCAAAACTTGACCCTTCTACTTTAGCTGAGAATTCGATTAATTTATTTGGCAATACGTTTCCAGTAGAATCTTTCAGCACAACATCAATTCTCGTTTTAACAAATGAACCTACAATATCTTCACCCACAACCACAGCATTGCCTCCTGAATCCGTTGCATAAGGCTGGGCAGTTATTTCAAGATTGTAGTTCTCACTTGAAGCTGAGCTACTATCTGATTTTGTGGGGGTACGATTATCACAACTGAAAAGTAGGATTGCGAGCAATGTAACCGTAAATATTCTATTGCTTTTAAAAATACGACTATTCATCATCGTTTTCTCCTTCCTCATCAGATTCATCATCAATTTCTTCAGCAGGAACAACAATGGATCTTTCCAATTCAAACATTGCTTCTGTCTTTGTTATACCTGCGACTTCATCCTTAACCACTGAGGGTGTGATCTGAATGATTAAATCCATTTTCTTTTCCAGTACATCTTTACTGGTAAATAACTTTTCTCCAATAATAGGAATTTTATGTAAAAGCGGAAATTTATATACCGTGTTTTTACGGTCACGGCTAATTAAACCACCGATAATAATAGTTTCACCGTCCTTTACTCGGATTACGGTAGAAGATGAGCGCCGTTTCACGCGAGGAATATTCTTATCGGGACCGATGAACTCAAAAATTGATGATACTTCCGGTTCTACTTTCACCGTAATATCACCGTCCATATTTACTGAAGGATGGACACGCATCTTTATACCGACCTCTTCCTTTTGCACCTGTACCTGACCGCCAACACCTCCCGAACTCAGAATATAAGGGACAACGTCAACCATCTCAATGTAGGCCTCACGACCATTGAGCGTAACCAGCTTAGAATCTGCCAGGATCTCGGCTTGGTTATCCTTCAAAAGAAGATCCAGTGTAAAGTCAAAAGCAGTCATTTGGCGACTGAATTTATTCGGTACAATATTGCTTCCATTCAAGCGATTAAATACCATTTCAGCTGGCATTTCCTCAAATGGTAATCCGGCATATGTTTCGATAATGCCATCACCCGTTTCATTCGCATTTTGAGTAAGGCCTGGCACTGCGCTACCTGCTCCTGTCAAACCTGATGGTTCAATTCCATTTTCAGCAAATATATTAGTATAGTGAGCCAATTTTGACCAATCAATCCCCAGTTTCTCTTCCGCATCAACAGCCACTTCAATCAGCCGTACTTCCAGAAGGATTTGTAATGCGGGTACATCGATTACCTGAATCGCTTTTTCGATCTCAGCGATTTTTTTTGGAGAAGCGTTGATTAATAGTTTATTCCCAGAAACATCAACCTGGATTTTATCAGTTAGATCCTGCAGCAGATCCTTCAATTCCATTGCATCAGCGTATTTTAATTCGACCACATGTGACGTAATACCGACTTCTTTTGCGAGTTTCTTTGGTTCAGCAATCAAGAAGGAATTGCCAACTATCTCATAACTCAACCCTACCGCGCGGACGACCAGGTTTATTGCTTGTTGAATGGGGACGTCATCCAAATGAATGGTCAATTGTTCCTGACGATTCACGTTTGGATCTGTGACAATGTTATACCCGCTTTCTTTCGCCAATATAGATAAGATACTAGGTAAATAACCATCCTCAGCATGTATGGTGACGAGCTTTTCAGCATCTGGTTTCCTGGTACCAATATTCTTTGTCTCCTGGGCCATTAGAATGAGGCTGAAAACAAATCCGCATAAAATTAAATTTCTAACGTACTTCATTTCAATACATTCTCCTTTTTTCCCTGCCTGTGGTCGTCATATCTTTCTCAACAGTTAGACCAGCGACTGGGTAATGAAATTCTTTATCTCCTTTGGAAATAACTACTTCTGTTGGATCAATCCAAATCACCTCACCACCGGCGATTGAATCACCAACAACTACTGTAAAGTTTTTATCCTTATAGCTTATACCTGCATATTGCTGTATACCGTTAATAATGTGAGTAACGCGTAGTTTACCCCGGTTACGGTAACGTAAAGAACGTCCTTGGGCATCAGTGAGATACAGCACATTGGTAAGGCGCATGGGTTCTTCTTCCAGAATAAATTTATAATTATCACGATCTTTGATACGTATCTCAAGATATTCAATGACACGCTCTAATTCCTTGTCCGTTCCAAACTGTACGTTCGCGGCACGATCCTTGGCCATTTGCCATTTTTTATTGGTAGGAACCAGTTTTATGCCTGCAACAATTATTGAAACAAGAGCAAAAATGTTCAATAAAACCCAGATAGTTCTGTGGCGAGTATTTATGTGGATACCTTTGTTTTTGATTTCACCATCGTCAACGTTGATAAATGTATTTCAATAATCTGTTCACGAAGATCCATTTCACTGGCATTACTCTTAATACGTTCGATACCGTTTTTAACATGAAATTCATCAATTGTAACCAACCGTGGTGATTTTTCCAGTTCAGCCATGAATTTCCCCAATTCATCATAGCTGCATTTCATAATCACCTCGTAAGGCGCCGCAATGTAATTTGTCTTCTCAATCCTTGGTTTTGGCTTAATGTTTAGCAAGGTAATTCCATGCCCATTCATCATTTTCATTAAACTTTTCAAGAAAGGTAAACTAGCATCATCCGCCAATGAATCCTGTTTAGATAGGGCAAGATTCCGTTCAAATAATGTATATACCTGTTCAACCCTACTAGCCAGTATTTGGGCACTAATAAGTTGCTCATTCAATTCCACTAATTCATCTTCTAGATCAAGCAAACCCTCAGGTTTATCAGCAATCACCCAGGTTTGATTTGCCCAAAATCCAGCAGTTAAAAAAGTTACCAGTAATGCGAATATGCCATTACGCTTGGCCATCATGACTTTCTCTTCCTTTTCTTAGCTGTGGTTTTCAAAGCAGCTTCTATCTCAAAATGTACGATATCCTGTCCGCGGATCTTCTTCAGTGATCCCTGACGAAATTTTACTTTGGGGAAATTCTTGGAAAATTCGCGGTTACGTTTCATAAGGTTGATGTAATTGTAGACTATCTCATATTCTTCTTCTTCCTTGTAGACCACTGAAATACCCTCAATATAAAGTTTTTTATTTCGTTTATTAAATTTGAGGGACGTTAATGCCATATCACCTGGTGTCATCTTGCCGAGTAATTCAAAATTCCTTGCCCATAAAGTGCGATTGCCCTCTAACTCAGCAAATGAAAGGATATCCTGTTTGGATAAATTCTTCCCCTGGGCCTGTAGATCACGTATCCGCTGCTTTACGTCAGCAATTTCATTTTCCTTTTGGGCAATAAGCCGATTGTAACCAGATCCAATTAAAAAGAGGCTTGTATTAGCGAAAATCAGGCTTAACACTATTACAGTAAATACCATCCAGCGGCCACGTTCTTTCCAGCGTACTGTTCTGGCTTCTTTACTATCTGTCTGGTTAAGATTTATTATGATGAATTTCTTCATTTACCCAAGCCTCCTCGTATCGCTAAACCAGTGGCGACCGCATATTGATTAGGATTGGATAATTCAAGTTTTTCATAACCGGCAAGTGTTTGGAACGGATCAAATAGAACTGTGCTCAAGCTAAGCTTATTCTCAATCATTCCTTGAAGACCGTGGGTGGAAGATCCACCACCACTCAACATTATTTTAGTAAAAAAACTCTGATTGGTGGTTTTGGCATAATACCGTAGCGATCTTCGTAAATCCTCGACCAGGTTATCAAAAACATTCCTTTCAGCAACTGCGATATCGCTAAGATCAGTACTCGAACCATTTTGAAAGCTGCTGATGCCATTTTTCATTATTTCATCTTCGGCAGCTATATAATCGATATCACGTTTCTCAGATAAGTCCGAAATAAAATGATATCCACCAATAGGAATATCTCTGGTAAAGAACTGGTCTTTTCTACCCCACACTACCAGCGAAGAAGAAACGGATCCAATATCCAGTAAAACGATCGCACCTTCTTCCGGAAATTCATTGGCATTGCCAAAAGCATTTGTAATGGCAATGGGGTCGGCGTCAACTATTCCAGGTGTAAACCCAACTTCTTTGAGCAACTCAATATGGGCATTAGACACTTTTTTTGTGCAAGCAACCAGTCCAACGTCAATTTTATCCACTTCCTTTGGGTTCGGTCCAAAAACCTGGAAATCAATGATTGCGTCCGAGCCATCCATAGGTATGTGCTTGCGGGCCTCAAAAGTCATTGATGAAAACAATTCGTCCTCCGACATGTCCATAGTCGTGATTTGCTTTACACTTACATTTGTACTATTTAAACCTGTAACCAAATTCTTAACACGCTTAGGATTAATTTTCATTTCCCGCATTAATTCCCTTACCGCCATTACCCACAGCGGTTTCCCAACCAATTCCGGATCATAGGCTTTGTGTTGCTCCGGGACAAGACGAATACCTGTGTTGAGTACTTTGGTACCACCTCTTGTTTTTTCCAACAACACAGCTTTTACAAATTGTCTACCAATATCTAGTCCAAGAATCATTCAGAAAATTCCTTTAATGTTAGTTGATCAACTTCACCATAAGATTTTATGATCAAAATTGCTCCACCAGCTAAACTACTGCTCGTAGGATACATTGGCGGAGGACCAAAATCGCTGAAATTGTAATCATAATGGTAATCTTTATCGTACCCAATACCCGGAGATACCGGATATGGCCCTGGCGCATTCCGTTTCATATATCCACGCTTTTCCTGAGTGACGGACCCCCAGAGTATCATTTGACCTCGTATATCACTGTTGCCAGTTACTTGTGGAAATGCAGAAGTAGGATTACGAAATGGGCCCCGTCCATCACCTTTGGAGTTTAAAGGGCTGGAAAATTCGGGACCATTAAGTGAATTGTTACTTATAGAATTTTGCCAATAGTGAGCCACAAAGGAATCATTCATAGCCAGAAGAGCACCATTGATAATAATATCGGAACCATTCGCTTGGTTTTTACCCCCATTTTCCATGGTATTGGCAATGATGATATTCGCCCCAGATATGAGACCTAACCGATTTTTTGTGCCATATACAATTTCTCCGGTCATTGGATTGGAATCTTCATAAATGATATCATCCATTAGCCAAATGTTACCCCACACCCGATCAATGATAGATATATCATCATGTCTTCTATACTCTGTAAAGTTATCTGTTACAATGCTAAATTTCCCATCAACTGTACCACGGACTCTAACCTGACCACCTTTTATATAGATAACGGAAAAATCGGTAAAAAACGTTGTTGGCGGTAGAATATCTGGCAAGTTATCAGTTGGCTCGAAGTCGAAATGATGAAAACCACTGGATTGGCATACACTGGATCCATCATTAAGGTGATTATGATAATTGGCAAAATTGTTGAACGGGACAGAATTATCCAAGCCACCCTGGAATGCTAAGGTTACCTCTTCGCCAGGAGAAAAACCATTTGAAAATGATTGACCCAAGCTCTGTACACCAAAAACAAATATGCCACTTACTTGATCCGTTGAATTGAGCGTACCTATCCAGCCCTTATTTGAATCAGGATCAGCTGACCGCACTAACACAGTATCTCCAATGTCATACATTCCCAAGGTATTGCTGGCATCATTGCCTTCGCTGTCCTCACTATCTATGAAGAGCGTATCCATAAAGTATACCTGCAATGTGGAATCATAAGGCCCATCAAAAGCGATACTTTCATTGCCTAACTGTTCGATCTCTGTATCAACGTCCCAGTTAAAGGTTGTTGGTGGAGGACCTGATTCCCCTACGGGCGGCATTAGATAAGTCCATTGAGATACAATAAAACCGCCACTCACAAACTCAATCTCAGTCATGATCAATGTATCCTTACCCGTACTGCGCCAGAGCATATCGTCAGCAGTAAATACATAATTTGCGTTTTCTTTGGCCCGTTCAGTAGCATCATAAGGAGGATATACCCGCACTTCAGCTGAATCATCCACAGAGCCCCAGTTCTGGTCATTACAAGTATTTAAGTTAATCCCATTGGCTGCGGAAACATCCGCCTGGGTAAAATCCGGACACCCAAATTGACTCATGGTCATTTGACCATTGGTATGTATTACACCTTCCAAAACATCACTTCCTCCAAAGGACACATAGCTGCCAAGCTGTGGTCCTCCGCCAGGCTCTTCCGAGTTCGTGAAATACATAAACTTTGAAAAATCTTCAGCAACCAGATTTATTTCTGCCATGCGCTCAATCCTTACTGGTTTGCCTAAGGTATTTCTGAATTCGCTGATACCTGATCCGCGAGCATGAAAAATGGTGCGTCCATCTTCCAGGCTTACGTATGTGGAACAAACCACATTACGGTAAAAACCCATTCCTTCCAAAAAAACACCGTCCGCAGCTAAAACTACAGATTGATCCACTAATTTTGGTAAAACAGGCAATGCTTCGGTATTGATCCCTGTTTCAGCCATAAGCAGTGCTTTGGCTTCTTCAAATCGATATTTTTGGGATACGGATGCTGACATGGCATATTTCAGATAACCTGCAGTAATTAACATACTTACCATCGTAAATATGACAGCAGTAGGTGTAGCCATACCTTTATAATTGTTCCGCATCAACTTCCTTCTGGTCCACTTACAAGAGATCTTGGGCTAATGTAGCGATTGGGCATGAATGCTGTTCGTTGAAACTGTACTAATTCCGTAACCGTACCCCCTGGGGCAACTGCAGATTCAACCTCAATATCCATATTAATTTCCCAGGTTGAATTAGCGTATCTTGCCAAGTTTGGCCGAATGAACTCAACCTCTTTGGCATAGAAATCTTTTAAGATTATGGTACGCTGGTTATTCCCCCGGAAACGCCCTTGAGTAGGAAAGTGCAGCTTACCATTCAAAGGATCCTGGTAATTAAATAATATTCCTTCTAAAGCATTGGCAGTAATAGTCGTGGATGTCTCATTACCCCAGACATCATATTTCTTGAGCGATATTCGTGAATATCCATTAACCTGATCCTTATTGATAATCCGGGCCAAACTTAGTTCTTTCATTATCTCGCGCATCACCGTATTACCATAATTGTGAATATCCAGCAACACGCTATCATCCTGGTAATGATAGGTTACCGTACGCAGGCTAAGCCCCAAACCAACCATTATTATCCCTAGAATAACGATTGTGGTCACTAACTCAATTATTGTTAATCCCTTTGCCCAGCGTATGGATTTCGTTTTACTCACAGAGGGAACTCCATCATTACCATTTCAATATCTTCCCGTTTTACTACCTTATTAGTAGGCGTGGAAAAATCTTCCCACTCAATCCAGGATTTGAGCAGGAAACGATCAACACTACTGGTAGAATCAGTATACAGTATTGTTATCGGCTCGTAATAAATTTTTGCTGCAAGTTTCGTTTGGCTATGTTGATTGCCAAACAAATAAACCGTTTCTCCCTGCAGATCTCCAGACCGTTCTACCACTGACAATTTTCCGTCAGCGATACGGCCCTTCAACGTCTCTACAAAACTCAGTAATTCTTCTGTGGCTCTCTCTTTCACTGCAATGGCTCGCAATTCACCCCGGGCATAGGTAGCTCCTACTACCATGCCATAGGCAGCAATACTTACAATAAGCACGCCAATCATAACTTCAATGAATGAAAACCCCTGCTGAAATCGATTTTGAAATTTTCTATAATACATTACTACCGAATAATTTTGGATTTTCGGCAATCTGAGCCGCCGCTGCACGCTGGATCTTTCCTTGAGATACCAACCGTTGTAAATCTTGGTCCAGGGTCTGCATTCCTTCTACGCCTCCAGCCTGCATCACAGAAGGAATTTGGTAAATGCGGTCTTCGCGAATGAGGTTTCGAATTGCAGTAGTTGCAATCATTATTTCCAGCGCGGGGATGCGACCCTTTTTATCCTTAGTCTGTAGTAATCTTTGTGCAATTACTGCCTCAAGGCTTTCTGACATCATGGAACGGATTTGACCTTTTTGACTAGCAGGAAATATATCAATGATACGGTCAACCGCCTTTACTGCACTGGCCGTATGCAGTGTTGACAACACTAGGTGACCCGTTTCTGCAGCTGTAAGCGCCAGCGAAATAGTTTCCAAGTCACGCATTTCACCTACCAGAATAACGTCAGGGTCTTCCCGCAACGCTGACCGAAGTGCATTAGCAAAACTATGGGTCGATGCGCCCAACTCACGCTGGTTAATCATACATTGATTAGAATGGTGAAAATACTCTACTGGATCTTCAATTGTGATGATATGACATTCACGATTCTGGTTAATATGATCTACCATGGCAGCGAGTGTTGTACTTTTACCAGACCCGGTTGGGCCTGTTAATAGGATCAGTCCTCTATCAAGCATGGCCATGGTTTCTAGAATAGGTGGAAGGGCCAGCTCTTCAAATCCTTTCGGGATTTCAGGAATTGCCCGAAATACAGCAGCGAGACCGCGAATCTGGTGGAAAAAGTTTACCCTAAACCTTCCTTTTCCATCTAAACGAGAGCTAAAATCGATCTCCTTCCGCTCATGAAATTTTGCTATCTGATCATCACTCATCACTTGTGGTAAAATGGAATCCATATCCTGATCTGTTGTTGAAGACATATTTAATGGTTTCATGATGCCATTAATCCGCACCATAGGAATGGAACCCGAACTCACATGAAGATCAGAGGCCCCTGATTCAAGGGCATAAGAAAGTAGCTTATTAATTTCCATTAACTTTCTCTTTCAGCTGTACCATATCCTCTGTAAACACCAGATTCTCTATCAAATTCTACAACACGACCTTCGCCACCATTCATGTCTCCAGTACTGGTAGCTATAATCCTGCCACCCTGATCCGATAGCTGTAGTTCAAACACCCACTTTCGTTTAGTAGATCGATCTACTTCAAGTTGTCCAGAGTTTTCTAGTTCCTCAACATCTGTAGGCCATTCTCCATAGGTCTGATAATACATTTTTGCAGCATTATCAATGTTCCCAATTACACTTTTTGCTTCTGAAGCTCTAGCGCTTTCCACATATTTTACATATGTCGGAACGGCAATAGCTGCTAAAATGGCCACGATGACCACCACAACCATAATTTCGATCATGGTGAAGCCTGATTGTCTTTTTTCACTAGTCTGTTTCATGAATGATATCTCCATGCTGTTATTCATTAAAATTGATTCTACTCAGCCAATTTACCCTCGGAAAAACTTCGATTACCTCCACGAGAAATTGGACTTCTAATTGTACAAAAACCTGAGGGTATGGCTACCCTTTGCACATTAAACGGTTTACCGACGAAGTTTACTTACAAGAAAATGGGAGTTGTTTTACAGCTATTTACTAAGCTATTTCAGTTCGGATACCAGTTTTGATACTGTATCCTTGGCATCACCAAAGATCATAATTGTGTTATCTTTATAAAATAATTCATTTTCTATGCCGGCAAACCCAGGATTCATACTGCGTTTTAGCACGAATACCGTCTGACTCCTGTCTACATCAAGAATAGGCATGCCGAAAATAGGACTATTAGTATCATGGCGAGCGGCGGGATTAACCACATCATTGGCCCCAATAACCAAGGTTACATCCGTTTCCTCGAATTCAGGATTAATTTGATCTAGATCATACAGACTATCATAGGGCACATTTGCTTCCGCCAGTAAAACATTCATATGGCCCGGCATACGGCCAGCAACTGGGTGAATTGCGTATTTTACTATAACACCCTTCCTTTCCAGTAATTCCTGCAGTTCATGGACCATGTGTTGTGCTTTAGCTACAGCTAACCCATAACCAGGCACAATTACAACCTGCTTGGCATTCTCAAAAACTACTACCGTGTCCTCTGGTACATAAGATTTTACTGTTTTCATCGGATCTACGACTAAGGGACTCGCCCCAGCATCAGACCCAACTCCGGAAAAGAGTACATTCCAAATCGTACGGTTCATACCTTTGCACATGATATCAGTCAAAATAATTCCACTGGCACCAACAAGAGATCCACTGATTATAAGGGCATCATTTTGAATCACAAAACCAGTGGCACATGCTGCAAGTCCAGAAAAAGAATTAAGCATTGCGATCACAACGGGCATGTCGGCACCGCCGATTGGAATTACGAATAGAATCCCAAGTAATAGCGAAATGACTATTATAGCAAACACAGCATTACTTGCCTGCGCAGGATCCAAAACAGCATAAACGGCCAATAAGACAACAACTCCAACCAATATGCCGTTAATACTATGTTGGCCACTGAATTTTATTGGTGTACCACGCAATAAGCCCTGGAGTTTCGAAAAGGCCACTAAACTACCGGAAAATGTTACTGCGCCAATCAACACACTGAGTGTGACTGTCATTAGTGTAAAAACCAGCAATGGTTCACCCTTATAAAATTCCGCGGCACCAACCAGCAACGATGCACTGCCACCAAACCCATTAAAAAGCGCAACCAGCTGCGGCATGGATGTCATTTCTACCCGCTTGGCTAATACTGCACCAATAGCACTGCCAACCACGATACCAATAAAGATTGTTTGAAAGTCAAGGATCTGGTTGTTTAATAATGTAGCTATAATAGCTAATAGCATTCCAATAGCAGCCGTAGTGTTTCCTTTTGGAGCTGTTCGCGGATGCGAAAGTTGTCGCAGACCCAGGATGAAAAGAACGGCTGAGAACAGATAAATAATGGGTATAAAAATATCCTGCACGATTATCTTATTTTTTGAACATTCTAAGCATACGGCCCGTAACCATAAAGCCGCCAACCACATTGATCATTGCCAGAATAATTGCGATCAAACCAAGAGTCGCGCTTAATGTCCCCGGTAATGACCCTGTAGCCAGCAAAGCTCCAACTATTGTGATCCCGGATATCGCATTTGAGCCGGACATAAGTGGCGTATGGAGTGTTGGAGGAATTTTAGAGATAACTTCAAATCCCACAAATACAGCTAGGACAAACACATAAATTTCAACTAATAATTGCACATTCATGATTTTTCCTCCTCTTCAAAATCCAAAAGGTCTATCACATGCTGGTTCATGATCTTCCCTTCGTGAGTCAGCATTGTGCCAGCAATCACTTCATCATCCAGATCGATATTCAGTTCCCCTTCATTCAGCATTTCACCTAATAGAGCAGCAACATTGCGACTGAACATTTCACTGGTATGGTAGGATAAACTCGATGGCAGATCAAGCGGAGCAAGTATTTTCACACCGTGGCGTTCAACATCCTTACCCGGCACTGTAAGCTCACAATTACCACCTTGCTCAGCAGCAAGGTCTACAATCACAGATCCATGGTTCATAGACTGTAACATTTCTTCTGTAATGAGCAAAGGGGCTCTTTTCCCAAATATTTGTGCTGTGGTAATGACCGCATCTGTTTCAGGTAAGTGTTTGCTAATTGCAGCATGTTCATGCCGGTAGAAATCTTCCGTCATTTCTTCAGCATAGCCACCAGCCGTTTCCGCATCTTGGCTTGTTTCCAGAGAAATAAATTCAGCCCCCAAACTCTCTACCTGCTCTTTAACGATTGGTCGCGTGTCAAACACTTTGACCCGCGCCCCCAGACGCTTTGCGGTGGCAATGGCCTGTAATCCAGCGACACCAGCACCGATGACAAGTACATTGGCTGGCAAAATGGTACCTGCAGCGGTCATCATCAAGGGAAAAATCTTATTCAATCTGCTAGCAGCTAATAATACTGCCTTATATCCTGCTGCTGAACTCATGGCGCTAAGCGCATCCATTCGTTGAGCCCGGGAAATACGTGGCACAAGTTCCATGGAAAATGTAGTCAGTTCCCGCTCGGCCAGCGATTGAATGTTATGAATGTATTTAAAGGGACTCATAAAGCCAATTAGCACAGAACCTTTATTCAAGGGATCCACAATTTCAAGCATACCATCCTGCAAGCAAACAACCTGTACTTTCAGGAAGATATGTCCTTCTTTCAATAATTCATCATAATCTGAAACAATTGCTGCTCCCGCAGTTTCGTAGTCCTTTGGCCTAAAACCAGCTTCAACACCTGCACCTTCCTGAAGTAGAATTGTAATACCTTGCTTGGCCAGACGTCTAACGCTTTCTGGCACCAAGGCTACCCTATTTTCGCCTGCTACAGTTTCTTTGAGTACACTAATGGTCAGCATGATTGCCTTTATTGATAAATATCAGATCGCGAAATTACGATACAAATTTGGTAAACAACTATCAATTGATCGCGTATAATTGCTATGTTGAGATGACTGATTATAAAGTTTAACTTACTAGCTGTGAAGACCATTGAATTATCACTATGTTTTGTATTATTGCTATCAATAATCAATGGAGAAGAAACAATGAAAAAATCAAAAAAAGCTACCTTTGGTGCCGGTTGTTTTTGGTGCGTTGAAGCAGTATTTCAGCGTTTGGATGGCGTTAAAGACGTGGTGCCTGGTTATTGCGGTGGTGACAAAGTTAATCCCACCTATAAAGAGGTTTGTACGGGAAGGACCGGTCATGCCGAGGTGGCCCAAATAACATTCGACCCCGCAACCATTTCCTTTTTTGAACTCCTCAATATGTTCTGGCAATCGCACGATCCAACAACCCGAGACCGTCAGGGTAATGATGTTGGTACGCAATACCGATCGGCTGTTTTCTACCATAATGAAGAGCAACGATCCGCCGCAGAGGAATCCAAAGAAAATTTGGGTAATTCCAAAACATTCTCAAACCAAATTGTAACGGAAATTACTGCTCTGGATCAATTCTGGCCGGCCGAAGATTACCACAACAATTATTACGATAATAACCCGAACCAACCTTACTGTAGGATTGTAATCAAACCAAAGCTAGATAAATTATTTAAGAAAAAGTGATTCAGCTACGCTGAGATTCATATTCCCGCATGGCGGCAATCAGCGCATCCACACCCGCTTCCGGCATGGCATTATAGATCGAAGCCCGAAATCCGCCAACTGACCTGTGCCCTTTTAAAGTCATTAGACCACGATCAGCACAGAAATTAAGGAATTCATTGTCATCCCCATTTTCTACGAAAACAAAGGGAACATTCATAAGCGATCGATCCTCTTCGGCTATGGGGCTCTTAAAGAGTAAATTTCGCTCAATTTCATCATAAAGTTTATCTGCCTTCATCCTGTTCTTTTCTTCAATGGCCTGTACACCACCCAGATCATCCAGCCAACTCAGTGTCCTGTTAACGACAAAAATCGCCGAAACAGGGGGCGTATTAAAGGCCGATCCTTTATCAATATGGGTTCTGTAATCCAGCATCGTGGGGATGTGACGATCTGCTTTCCCCAGGATATCATCCCTGATAATGACCATCGTAACACCTGCAGGCCCCATATTCTTCTGGGCACCGGCGTAAATAAGGCCAAATGGATTGAAATCCAGAGGGCGGCTGAAAATATCCGAGGACATATCGGCGACAAGATACCCTTCAGGATTTAATACTACAGGAAAAGTTTTCCATTGGGTGCCATAGATTGTATTATTACTAGTAATGTGTAAATATTTTGCTTTATGTGATTGTTGTAAATCCTTATATATTTTATTATATATACTACTTTTTGTTGAACTAGAAACGTGAACTGAACCATATGCCTGTGCTTCCTTTATGGCCTTTGCCGCCCAGGATCCTGTATCGGTATAATCAGCAATTTCGTTTTGTGAAAGGAGATTCATAGGGACCATGGAAAACTGGGTTGACGCACCGCCCTGCAACCAAATTATATGATAGTTATCTGGTACTACTAGTAAATGTTTGGCCAATTCGGTGGTTTCTTCCATCAGATGAACTATTGGCTGGGATCGATGACTCATCTCCAGCAGGCTCATGCCACTATCATTGTAATTCACCACTGCCGAAGCAGTATCCTGGATAGCTTCGTCCGGCAATACGGCGGGTCCAGCACTAAAATTGTATATTTTCTTCATTATTTATTAGTAAATAATGCGGGCAGAAGTTATCTCTAAAGATTTGGACACACCAACCACCATAAACAAAAATGCCCGATTTTCACCGGGCATTTCAATAGATTCACATATTTTCTAATGATTTACCATCTTTTACGCTTTTTCTTATATCCACCCATGTCTTTCCTCCGTTCACGGTGGTCCCGCATTTGCTCTTTCGCATCACTTACCATTTCGCGACCAAAAATATGAAACAATACCTGTTGTTCATTAGTCAAAACATCTCCAAGTCCATTCGCAAATTTCTCTTTTTCGGCATTTATTTTCTTATCCAAACCCTTGGATTTATTCCTAGCTGTTTCCAGTTCCTTATCAGTGACCTTTTCTCCCTTTCTGGCCTTCAAAACAATATCTTCCCAGACATCTCTTCTTTCTTTTCCCATTTCTTCCATTTTAGACTTGTGAGAATTAAGTTTTGGAAAAAATACCTCCGCCTGCTTTTCATCCAGATCAAGATTTTCTGTCAGTTTCCAGATGGCATACATTTCCATGCGACCGCGGCGGTCATCGCCATTGCGATCTTCCATCCTGCGGTCTCGCTGAGCAAATAAAAAAGTGCTTAATAAAATACCAATTAATACAACGTTGGTTATCTTCATGATTCTTCCTCCATAAGATTTACAATTTTATCATATGCCAATTCATCAAGAAAGGAAAAAACCATCCAAATATCCTCTTCCTGTTCCATGATATAAAGGGCCAGATCATCAAAATATTCACTTTTCTCATCCTGGTCAAAATCAATACTTGTGCTGTAATAATAACTGCCATCCATCAAAATGGCACCCTGATCTAATTCATTATAACCGAGAATCCCCACAAATAATACTACTATCAGAGCTAAATAGCCGGAAATCGCCTGACTGCGCTTTAGGGCCTGCGCATATCTGGCTGTGGTCAATTTATTGATAAACTGCTCTGGCTCAAGCATCTCGCCAGTGCTGGAAAATATTTTTTGCAGTTTTTCTTCAAAATTCATTTGTTCTTTCCTAAAAGCAATTTTACCCGCTTAATACCATGGTGATAATTTACTTTTGCTGATCCTTCGGTCATATCTAGAATATTACCTATGTCCTTAAATGATAAGGCCTGAGATATACGCATCATGACCACAAGACGTTGTTTTTTTGGTAATCGAACTACTGTCGCCCACACTTCCTCTTTTCGCCACTGTTTTTCCTGTGAAGTCTCAACATAACCAGTGTCCGGCACCTGGTCCAAATGGAGCATATTGCGCCATTTATTCCTTTTGAAGTAGGTGTTGGCTGTATTGACGTTAACACGGTACAAGTAGGTATTAAACTCAGATTCAAATCGAAACTTTTTAAGGGCTTTGAATAATTTAATAAAAACTGTCTGGGACAGGTCTTCGGCCTCCATCTTATCAGGAGTAATCTTTTGAAAAAAGCGGTAAACCAAATCCAGGTATCTACGTACGAGTTCATTAAATGCTGCATCACTGCCTCTTTGAAATTCCTGTATGAGTTCTCGGTCTGTTTTCATCCATTCTTACCAGATTAGACGCATGGGTTATAGAAAGGTTAAATAGAAAACGATCAATAGTAAAATACCAAACTTGATCCCTGACATTATGGGGAATCCTATCTAATTTTGTTTATGAAATCGGTTCCCGTTTCATTTAAACCAAATATTGCCCAGAAAACAGCAATTTACAACCCGCCTGGACCACTGATGATCCTTGCCGGAGCCGGCACGGGAAAGACTACCACATTACTGCATCGGATAAACCACCTGATCCAAAGTAAGCAAGTCCTTCCGGTGCATATGCTGCTGCTAACTTTCACAGAGAAAGTAACGTTGGAGATCAGGAGAAAGATCCGTGATTTGACCGGGCCGTTGGCAGATGATATAACAATTAGTACTTTCCACGGTTTTTGTAATGCATTGGTCCGCGAACACGCTACAAACGCCAATGCGGAAAAACTGCTCTGGCAGGAAGAAGATATTACCTATTTTTTTATCAATCATTTCGACCAGCTAACATTTATCCAGTCCCGTATTTTTCGAGCCAATCCATATGGTGCCATAACCGGTTCATTCATTCCCTTTATCGACCGCATTAGAGACGAATTACTAGCCCCTGCAGATATCAAGAAACTATATGATCCCGTTGTATTATCCATAGCTGATATCGAGGATATTTTTCCCAACTTACATGCCGATGCAGACCAGGAAGATGTACTGCTGCAACTTGCTGACCTGGTACAACTCTTTGATTTTTTCCAGGATAAAAAGAACGAACTGGGGGTCGTGGACTACGGTGATATGATCCTGGACTGTTGGACCATGCTCAATACGCACCCTTATATCCTGAATATAGTACGTGATAAATACCAGCATATCTTCATCGATGAGTATCAGGATAATAATTATGCCCTGAATAAGATCATTAATCTCATTGCTGGAGATGAACCCAGTATAACGGTTGTTGGCGATGAAGACCAGTGCATTTACAGTTTCCGTGGCGCCAATTACTACAACATCAAGGATTTTGAGGATCGCTACCAGACTTTACCCAACTACACAGCAGTAAAACTTGTGGAAAATTATCGTTCATCAAGCGAAATCCTTGGTCTGGCTAACGCCTCCATAACCCGTAATACCAGTAGACAGGAAAAAATACTTTATCGACCTCAGGAATTACCAAAAAACGGCCCAAAACCGGTCTGGTTTCCTACAGAATCACAAGATACTATCATAGGGGTGCCTTTATTGGTTCGTGACCTTGTAGAAAATCAAAATCATCTTTTTGACGATGTGGCCATCATCTGCCGTACCTGGGGCCACGTAAAAAGTATGGCTGATGCGCTGCAGCAGGCAGCAATACCCGTAGATATCCATGTGGAGAAATTTTTTAACGTACCCATTGTCAAGGATATACTAGCCTGGGGCCATGTAATTGCCGAGGATGAACAGGCTGAAGCTGGGTTGTTTCGTATTCTCAAAACCCCTCTTGGACACGACTGGACCTCCAAATTTTACAATGACTGTCAGCGCGCAACAATTACGGAACGGATGGCTGGTTTAGCAAAACGGGCTAAAGATAATACAACCGTTTTATGGGTATTATCCGCGCGGGAAAAGCTGCTGGGTACGCTTAGACAAAAACCCAAACCGGATGAAATGGTCTGGGCCATCCTTTCGATCCTGAAACAAACACCGCGGCTGCAGCAATTGCGAACCAATTACCGCTATCAGGATCGGTTGAATCTAGCCAATATGGCTCGGATCATGTCAATGGCAGAACGATTTACCACCATTGAGACTAACCCTTCCTTGGGCAGTTGGCTACATTATATGAATATACTGCAAATGAACCTGAACCTAGATGCGGTTCAGCCGCTAGAGTATGACCAGCAGGAAGCCGTACAGGTATTAACAGTACACCAGGCCAAGGGCCTTGAATTTCCTATTGTGATCGTGCCTTTCCTCAGGGCCGGAAGCTTCCCCATGCGACTGCAACGACCCAAAGTATTGGACTGCATCCCGGAAAACTGGAAAAAATGGTCCACGGAAAATAAAGCCGCAGCAAATGAAGTTCATCTGCAAGAAGAGCGTAGGATGTTTCATGTGGCGTGTACAAGAGCCAAGGATGAGTTGTATCTATACGGTCCGACCAAATCCCAGTCAATCTTTACCAAGGAATTAGAACTTGATAACCCAGAAACCATGGAGGTTCGTGCTATGACCATCACTGAAGAAGCATTGCAACAACCAAAATTAACCGAACAGAAACAGCGCCTTTTGGTGGATCTAAGCCGCGAGATCGCAGCCCATCAATACGATAATGCCAGCCAGATACTAGTCGAGATGAAAAGTTTGGAACAAGAAAATTCATCCGAAACAGCATCTATCCAACCTGGATCGGAAAATTTATTGAGGCTTTCCGCCAGTAGTATTGGTGATTACGAGACCTGTCCCTATAAATATCGTCTCAAACATATTGACAGAGTGCCGGAGCGTAAAACCCGGGTCACCATGGAATTTGGTATTATCATCCATAATGTGCTGGATGAATTCCATGGTAGCGAAGCCCAGAGCCAAGATAACCTTTTGCAATTGCTGGAAAAACACTGGCGAACCGATGCTTTTGAATATCTGCTGCGTGAAGAGGAATTCAAGATCCAGGCCCGAGAACTGCTCACCGCATACCACCAGTATATTCAAGATCACCCTCCACAAGTAGTGGCCCGGGAGCGAAAATTTAGTTTTACCATTGATGAGTTGCAAGTCATGATATCGGGGAAAATCGACCGTGTTGATCAGGAAGGAAATCGCCTGGCTGTGGTTGATTACAAGACTAGCAAGAATAAGGAAAAAGCCAAAGGCAGCCTACAACTGGCATTATACACTGAAGCCCTCAAGCGGAATGCAGTTGAAGGCGTCAGTGGCAAGCCGGGAAGCACTATTCTTCATTTCCTGCGTCATCCGGATGATCCCCTGGAAAGTCATGTGTTCGATACAGCGGATCTGGATAAACAAATGGAAAAGGTCGCGGCAGTATCTGCAGGGATACGTAGGTACGAATTTCCTACAAAACCTGGTGATTTTATCTGTCGTAATTGCGACTATCGGGAATTTCTATGTCCGGCCTGGGAAGAGACTTAAATTGATCACTACTTTGGGCTAACCATCTTCCTGGCCTTCAGGTTGTGTCTGACAAACATAAATACCAGAACTCTTTAGTTTATCATAATCATTACCAAACATGGGATTACCTGATAAAAAACCAGAAAAGCTTTGTGTCTCACCATCACGAGATAAAATACAAAAAATTCTTTTGGACATCACACATTGTCCTATTACTAAATCCTGTCAAATTACAGAGTAATTTACGCTTAGTTTCCAGTCTTAATAATTTCCTGGCTAGCTCTTACACCAGATTCAATTGCCCCGTTCATAGACGCGCGGTAAATCGATGTATGTTCGCCTGCAAAATGCACGCGTCCTTCCGGTCTTTTCAATATATCACGGAAGTCTTTTTGCCCTAAACCTGCGATAGAATAGCTAGCTCGAAGCCAGGGATCTTCGTTCCAGTATTTGCTTATGCCAGATTCCCAAGTCTTTGGGGTGTTTGGCCACAGTTTTGCAGCAGTATCATGTGCAACCCTTAAGCGTCGATTTTCTTGCATCCTACCCAGTTTCATCGCATCAGCCCCAGAGGTAAATGAGAGCAGTATGCCACGCGGACCTGGTTGATCTATGGAATGATGATAAACTCTACGCAATGGCGTATCGGTGAATACGCGCTGTCCAATACTACCAGGTTCATCCCATATGCGGCGTTTAAACTGCATTGCAATCTTCATGACGTGACCGTAACTCTGCTCCCGGATACAATGCATCTTATCATCCGAAAAATAAGGTTCAATAGCCGTTCGTCTCAATATAGATACTGGCATAGTAATTACACAACGATCCCCTTTTATAGATGTTCTTCTTCCACTTTCTTCAAAGAAAACTTCAATTTCATCCTTGCTATGCTTGATCTTCCTCACTGGGCAATTATAGTGCACATTAGCAGCGATCATTTTAGCAAACTTTTTAGCTAATTGGTCATTACCACCAAAGATGCGCCCTTCTACTGTATTTTCACTAAAAGCAGATGCCTGGAAATTTGCCAGGACCATAAATAATGCCGACATATTCTTGGGCAATGCGGTGCTTTCCGTCGCATTGGTGTAGGTATACAATTCTACCACATCCTTTGGTGCGCCACCCCGTTTTAACAATTCAGCCACAGAGATATTATCCAAGTCCAATACTTTCTTTGGAAGATCATCAATTGATTTAATCATATTGACCCATTTTTCAATATACGGATATTCTTGCCCGAATAAATTCCCTCCTTCCGTTCCCACAAAAGGTAAGGCCTGTTTAAATTGCTTGAAATCAGCCATTACGTAACGTTTACCGCGCAAGTAAATTCCATCATATTGGTTGGCGGGTAACACTTCTAATCCGAATTTGTCACAATAGCTGCGAACAAACTGATCGCTTTCATCTACATATTCTGCACCCATTTCGGCATAGAGATTATCGGCAAAAGGATCCCGATATGTCCTGACTCTTCCGCCTGGTCGGGAACGGGCTTCCAAAACGGTTACATCGTATCCATGCTGAACGAGCTCATAACCGCAACTGATACCAGAAAGGCCGGCTCCGATCACAACAATACTTTTCGTTGATCCTCTATCTATGTTCTTAACACTCAATAATGAGTGAAATGGCGTTAGCACCAGCCCTGCTGCTGTACTTGAACGTAGAAATCTACGTCTCGTAATTTTACCGCTCTGTTTATTCTTCATGTGCCATGTTGAAGCCTGTATCGACTGATTGGGCATAGAATAAAGATATAAAACAAAATGAAATAACAACTAATTTTCCCACGGTTTGTACAGTTCCCGTAATTTATTGGATTATTGCAGTAAGGATACTTCCTTTAATTCTTCACTATTTGAAAATCCACTACACCATTGAAATTCGTCCCGATCACATTAATTTTTCCTGGATAACCAAGTGCATTGCCGCCCATGGGATCACTACGGGTATAGACCATGTTACCCAAAATTAGGTACCATAATAGTGTAGAGTCCGCACTATTGTTTACGTAAATCGAAGTAGTATCACTTCCTGAATATCCATTAACAATTAAGGTTGTGGAAAGTACTACATTGGAATCAAGGGCAAAGGAAAGATCATAGGATTCCTCGCCGTCATAGGAATTACCCCGGAGCGTAAAAGTAAAGACCTCTGCCGTGTTGATAACGAATGGTAAGTTGTCTATGAGCCCATCATCTGGCTCAGGCGGGCCAACACAGTTATAAAATAAAGAGATCGCGACAAGGATATAGGTATGCTTCACGCAGCGTCATTCTCGATCTGATCTTGGTCCGGTCGTTTCAATTCCAAGTCAACAATTTTTTCCATTGGTTTTTCTAACTGCCGCGCCCGCGGTCCACTGAGTTCATCATAATGTTTTTGAACCGTACCAATAGTTTTTCCCAGGGCACCAAGCTTTTCTATAAATTTTTCCCATTGTTCCTTGAAAGCACTTACCAGAGCCTGCATATCCCCTGCTCTTTGCTCTAAAGAAAAGTTGGATACCGCCTGCCGAATCAGGGAAAGAATCGCGTAGAGGGTGATCGGTGAACAGAGTAGGATCCGTTTGGACAGGGAAAAATCGATCAGTTCCTTGTCCTCCTGGTTTAGGAATGAATATATACTTTCATTAGGAATAAACATCAGCACAAAATCAACTGTACCAGCTTCTGCGTCAATATAATTGCGTTTAGCGATTTCTTTGACATGATTACGTACGTCAGCAAGGAAGGCTTTCTTTTCACTGTTTTGATCATTTTCATTTTCAGCAGCAAGAAAACTTTCATAATGGCTGAGAGGAAACTTTACATCCATATTTATATGCCGGTCCTTCGGTAGATAAAAGGTGAAATCCGGTCGGTCCCCGCCTTCCTGGGTTTGTTTGGCATAGTTAACACCTTCCGCAAGGCCGATAAAATTCAATATATCTTCCACCATTCGTTCGCCCCATTGACCCCGGGCCTGTGAACTAGACAGAATCTGCCGTAATTGTGATGTTGTATCTGATAATTCAGTAATACCTTTATGAGAAGCCTCCATCTGGCCTTTTAGTTCAGATGTTTGTTTGCCGAGACCTTCCAACTGATTCTTCATTTCCTTGATACTAATGTCAATGAGTTTTTTCTTTTCGTCCAGTTGTACATCAGAGGATTTCAGCAGTTCGCCAAACTTGCTTTCCGCCAGTTTCAGAAATGTTTTGATATTTTGATCTAACACTTCTCGCGACATATTTCCAAAAATATCTTTTAGGCCGTCCTCTCCTAATCGAGCCGAATCCAATTCTTTTTGGCGCACGAACCAAATGATCATTGCGCCGGCGGCAAAACCAATCAGAAAAAGTATGATACCAGTAATAAAATCCATGGTTAAAAATACGGTAAAAACTGTTTATCGTGGGCACCATTTGCCATCGAATTATTTTCCGATTGAAGGAACACTACATTGACCTCCCCAGCCCGCCATCCGCGCGGATGTTTTGTCCGGTGATATAACTGGCTTCTTCCGATAATAAGAATGCTGCTGTCTTGGCTATTTCACTTACGGCTGCTTCCCGACCAAGTGGTATGGCAGAACGTATCTCATCACTTACATCATAGCTATCTACAAAACCGGGTAAGAGATTGTTCATGCGTATCCTATCCTTTCCGTACTTATCAGCAAACAGTTTTACGTATGCAGAAAGACCCGCACGGATAGTGGACGATGTAGGAAAAGTCAAGTTGGGCTCCTCTGCGCCAACTCTCGGGCACAGGCTGCACCCATACCTCGACTGGCAGCAGTTATAATGGCTACTTTATGTTTCATATCAGAACAAAAATCAATCCCCAGCTAACCCAAGGATTTCTGCTTTTTCAGCTAGTGCATCGATAACGAACTGAATATGTTCCGTCATATCTATTTCCAGTTCTTCTACACTGAGGAATATATCTTCCCGCACTACACTGGCCGCAAATGATTTTTGCTTCAGCTTTTTTTTAACTGATTTTGGTTGAACCTCAAAAATTGACCTGGAAGGACGTACATAGGTAACAGCGAAAATAAAACCGGTTAATTCATCAACTGAAAAGAGCGCTTTGGCCATATCTGTGTCCCGGGGAATACCAGTATATGTAGCATGTCCCATAATCGCTTTGCAGATAGATTCAGGGTAACCCTTGTCTTTCAATATTTCATTGCCCTTATAGGGGTGTTCTTCCATGGTGGGGTACATTTCATAATCAAAATCATGGAGCAAGCCCGCTATACCCCATTCATTAAGGTCTCCATCATATTTCTCTGCCATTTTGAGCATGGCTTGTTCGACGCCCAGGGCGTGACGCCGCAAAGAATCAGATTTGGTATATTCATGCAATAAGGCTAGTGCGGCATCGCGAGTTGGGTGATTGGGCATAGCCTAAAGTGGATTAGGATCCTATCAAATCCAGGACCAAACGAATAACGTTACCCGTAGCTCCACTTGGCGTATATGGTTTTTCTTTTACTTTACCTTGTGAAGTAGTTTCTGTCTCTGCCCAGGCAGTGCCAGCAATATCAAAATGACACCAGGGAATACCATCCTTAACAAATTCCTTCAGGAACGCACCGCCGGCAATAGATCCTGCCTGCATGGGTGCCCCAATATTCTTCACATCTGCTACCTTAGATCGAACCTGGTGACAATAATCATCCCAGAGGGGAAGTTCCCATACCTTTTCAGCTGTAGTCCGAGACGAAGCTTTCACTCTTTTGATCAATTTTTCATCCGTACCCATAATCCCTGTCGCTACGTGTCCCAAGGCAACTATAACTGCACCAGTAAGTGTTGCGAAATCAAGGATGTATTCCGGTTTATAGTGTTTGCTGGCATAAGCCAGTGCATCAGCTAAAATCAGTCTACCTTCCGCATCGGTGTTAAGCACTTCAATCGTCTTTTTGTTATAGGCTTTCAGAATATCGCCGGGTTTATAGGCCTTTGCTCCGCTTAGATTTTCTGTGGAAGGAACTATCCCAACCACATTGATTGCCGGTCTTAAATCAGCTATAGCATGCATAGTACCCAAAACCACGGCAGATCCACACATGTCAAATTTCATTTCATCCATTTTCGAAGCTGGTTTGATTGATATCCCACCAGAATCGAACGTGAGCCCTTTGCCAACAAGCACTTTTGGCGCCTCAGACTTTTTGGTGCCCCAGTATTCCATGACAATAAATTTGGGTGGTTCATCGGTCCCGGCAGCAACTCCCGCTAAAGCGCCCATACCCATTTTCGTAAACTTTGCACGATCAAAGACCCACACCCCCATGCGACCTCTCCTGCCAATTTTCCGTGCTTCCTGAGCCAATTTTGTAGGCGTGGCAACATTACCTGGGTGGTTTCCAAGATCTCGGGCAAAACACACGGCATTGGCTATCACTGTGCCCTTTTTCAATCCAGCACGGTCCCAACTGCGAACTGTAACTTTTTTTAACAAAAATTGATCATCCTTATTCATGGTCTTGTAATCTAAGAACTGGTATGAGCCTAGAATGACACCTTCTGCCTGGGCCTGGGCCGCACCTTCTTTATCCTGGGAAAAATCTTCCATTAATACAGTGGCCAGTTTATTTCTTATAGCAGTTCGCGCCACCGTTCCGCTAGCCCGCCGAACCTGTTCCAAGTCCAGTTTCTTTTTCTCGCCCAAGCCAACCGCCATTAAACGGTAGTTTTTACCAAAAAATATTCTGGTTTCACCGGCACGGCCGGTGATATCGCCACCTTTAATTGCTAATCGCAACTGACCGCCTACTGCTTCATCTACATCCTTGGCCATTGGTGTTAATTTTCCACCACTAAAAATACCAACCGCTATCACATCTGCTGATAATTCAGACCATGTTTTTGTTGTAGCTGAAACGGTTTTTAAATGTGCCATATAATGATCCTTTTAATTCAAATAATTTACTTTTTACCCTTAACCAAGTTATCAACCACACTGGGGTCTGCAAGTGTAGATATATCACCCATATTTTCTGTATCGCCTTCCGCTATTTTCCTCAATATACGGCGCATGATCTTTCCTGATCTAGTTTTGGGTAATGCCGGCGTATATTGGATTTTATCTGGTTTTGCATGGGGACCAATATCCTTTTTAACACTTTCTAATATTCCAGTATTTACTTCTTCATTTTCAGCAACCCCAGTCATAAGGGTTACAAAAGCATAGATCCCCTGGCCTTTGATATCGTGCGGAAAACCAACTACCGCTGCTTCCGCCACACCCGATGCTTTTCCTATCGCACCTTCAACTTCTGCGGTACCTATGCGATGTCCGGAAATATTCAATACATCATCTACTCGTCCGGTAATCCAATAATAACCATCCTCATCCCGACGAGCGCCATCGCCTGTAAAATAATAACCAGGCACTTGTGAAAAATAGGTCTCAATAAAGCGTTGATGATCACCATATAAAGTGCGCATTTGACCTGGCCAGGACTCTTTAATTGCTAATAGACCCTGTACGTCATTGCCTTCGATTTCTTGCCCATCTTCAGTCAACAACACGGGGTGAATACCAAAGAATGGATTGGTCGCGGAACCTGGTTTGGTAGGCGTTGCCCCTGGTAATGGTGTAATCAAGATACCACCAGTCTCAGTCTGCCACCAGGTATCGACAATGGGACATTTCCCTTTACCAACAATATTATGATACCACATCCATTCCGGTTCCTTGATCGGTTCCCCAACGGTGCCTAGCAAACGCAGACTCGATAAATCTCGGCTGGTTACGGGCTCATCGCCTTCTTTCATCAACGCGCGCAAGGCTGTAGGCGCGGTGTAAAACTGTTTAACCTTATGCTTATCAACCACATCCCAGAAACGACCAAAATCGGGGTAATTTGGGACACCTTCGAACATGATAGTGACAGCTCGATTAGCCAAAGGCCCATAAACGATGTAGGAATGGCCGGTGATCCATCCGATGTCCGCCGTGCACCAGTAAATATCACCCGGTTGATAATCAAAAATATTTTCATGGGTAAAGGACGTATAAACAAGGTATCCACCGCCAGTGTGTAGAACACCCTTAGGCTTACCGGTAGAACCAGAAGTGTACAGGATAAACAATGGATCTTCGGCATTCATTTCTTCCGGCTTACACTCTGCTTCAGCTGTTGCCATCTCTTCATGCCACCAATGATCACGTTCATTGACCATTTCCACTGTTTCACCGGTACGCTGGACCACAATTACATGTTTGATTGATGGTGTTTCAGCAACCGCTTTATCCGCATTTTTCTTCATGGGAATATTCTGTTTTATACCGCGAACGCCCGTATCCTGGGTAATCAATACCTTACAGGCCGAATCGTTGATCCGGTCCCGCAGAGAATCTGGACTGAAGGCGCCGAAAACAACTGAATGCACGGCACCGATGCGGGCACAGGCCAGCATGGCAACTGGTAATTGGGGGATCATCTGCATATACAGACAGACCCGATCACCTTTCTCCACACCAAGACTTTTCAAGACATTGGCAAATTTCTGTACTTCAGCCAGCAATTCGCTGTAAGTAAAGGCCTGATCTTCTTCCGGGTTGTTGCCTTCCCATATAATGGCAGTCTGGTCACCATGACCAGCTTCCACATGACGGTCCAGACAATTATAGCTTACGTTTAGTTTCGCGCCATCGAACCATTTTATATTGCCCTTTACAAAA
>Ga0257111_1000025_pt1 | contig 52107 bp, 35 predicted proteins | sample LP_taG_6_FD_191567 | JGI IMG/M metagenome (GOLD analysis project Ga0257111, IMG submission 191567) | Marine microbial communities from Northeast Subartic Pacific Ocean, Canada - LP_J_2015_P26_500m | ecosystem: Environmental > Aquatic > Marine > Oceanic | place: Canada: Northeast Subartic Pacific...
TGCCGCTGCTGTAGGCCTTTTTCCAGAGTCTAATGGTGTCCGGATCAAACCCCATTTTATCAAGACTGACAAGCCCCTTGGATTGGTCCAGGACACGCATAACAACCTTTTCACCGTGGGGTGTCGGGTAAGTCGAAACACGAACATCCACTGGTTTTCCTGGCTCTACTTCTGTCTTGAAACGTCCATCTTGTGGTTTCCGGGATTCGGCAATATCGATACCCGCCATAACTTTGAAGCGGGATACCAGCCCTGGTGTCCGAGAAGGCGGCATAGTCGAGAATTCAAATAGTACACCATCAACCCGAAGCCGTACCCGCAAATTCCTTTCGCCTGGCTCAATATGGATATCACTGGCGCCACTTCGGACAGCCTCCAGCAGTATATTATCTGCAACCTGGATATTTTCCTCATCCGAAATGGCTTCCTCCACCGTCGATTCATCGCCGTAGCCTCCTTCATCACTGTAACCGGATGTAGAAACATAGCTTCGGTCAATGGCCAGTTCAATATTCTTTTCCTTGGCCAGGACCATCTGGATGCGCTTGTTGCTCATTTTTCGGATCTCATCCACGGCAGTAATGTTTAGTGGTTCGGCAGTAGCTACTGTCAACGTATCCTCAATAACGAATAGCGGTATCACTTTCAACCGCCGGGCTCGATCCTTCGGGATGAATTCCAGGGCATCAGAATCAATATTGAAGTTGGACATCCTGATCACAGGCATGTATAGTTGGATACCCAGTACTTCCATCACCTGCCGCTCGGTTAAAAACCCCAGTTCAATACATGCAGCACCGAAATGGCAGCGGTTCTCATTTTTGAAATTGATCGCTTCGTCAACCTGCTCATTAGTAAGCAAATTCTCTTTGACCATTATTTGTCCCAAACTCCGGTTCATATTAGCACCTAAAAATTTCTCATACTGTATTTACGCAATCGCTGCTTCCTCCCCTGCCGGTGGAGCCAATAAAGTAATAATTTCTTGGGTCAACTGATCTGCTACAATGGGCTTGCGCAGGAATAGATCACAGAGTGCCCTTTCAGATTTGACAACAAAATCTTGACTATCATTTGAAGAAACGAATACAATGGGGATATGCTGGTAGCGGTCATCGCCCTTTAATAATCGACAGACTTGGAAACCGTCCAGGTTCGGCAGTTCCGTATCTAAGATCACGATCCCAGGCGTCACCTTTTTAGCCATACGGTAGCCTTCTATTCCATCCCCCGACGAAACCACCTCAATCCCAATACTATTGAAGTAGCCGCTCACGGTCTGGATGAAGGTAGCATCCTGGTCAATGATCAATATGCGGTTGCTGTTCATAATAGTATAATAAAATTACGATGATATGATGGTGGGGGTAATAAAAATCAGTAACTCATTCTGGGACTTCTTTTTCGAATTAGTCCTGAAAAATTTGCGAAAAAAAGGTAAATCCCCTAAAATTGGAAATTTCCCAACCGTTAAGTCGTCCTGGTCAAATATCAAACCGCCAATCAATAGTGTTTCACCATTTTTTACCATAACATTGGTTGTTGTTGTACGGTTAGATACAATGGGGCGTTGTTCCGCTCCAACGTAACCGGTAATAGCCTGCACAGCGGCATTAATATTCATGGATATTAATTCATTTTCATTGATCCTGGGCAATACACTGAGAGACACACTCACATTCTGGTCCTGATAGGTATATGGTGTGGCGCCAAACATGCTTCCTTCTGCCTGAGGTACCAAAACTGGAATGGTGGTGCCCACCGAGATGGTTGCGGGAGAATTATTAAAGGTGGTGACCTGGGGTTCCTGCAGCAAGGTCGTGCCGGCATCCTCAGACAATATCTGCAGCATTGCAGCAAAGGTCATTGGTGTTAGTGTTGCCAGGTTCACTTTACTACCACTATGACTGGTTATTTCTCCGATACCAAAGGATAAGCTTGTGTCAGCACGTAAAGACCAATTGATCCCCATTGCCTCATCCTGCTTAAGCGTTGTTTCGATAAACTTTATCGATATATTAATCTGGGCATTTTCCTGATCCAGAGTTCGAATAATACGTTCAATCAGTTCAAAATTAGTCGGCACATCCGTTACCATTATCAGATCCATGCCAGCGGCTTCACCGCCAATGGCGCTAGCGGAAGACAAGGGAACTGCCTTGCCTTGACTGGTGAATATTTCATCAAGGGCAGTGATAATCATAGCGGCATCAAGGAAATATAATTGGAAAATGCGCGTCTCCAGTTCTGCGGTGTGTGTAATCTCCCCCGCTGCTTTTTTAACCAGCAGAACATTATCATCTATAAACCAGGTATAACCATTAGCTTTAAGAATTAAATCTAGCGCTTTTTCCAGGGGGACTTTTTTTAAACTTAGTGTTATTTTTCCTGTTACCTCTTCCCCTAAAACCAGGTTTAGTCCGTGTTGCTCGGATAACAAACGTATTACATCTACCAGTTCGGCACCTTTGAAATTGATGCTAAAAAACCCTGGTTCAACCCGCTTATAGGGAACAATAGGGCCCCGATCAGCTTTTATGTCTTCCTTTTTAGGCCAGGATATCACCATAATGTTTCGGGGCGCTTCGGGGAGATTTGTCTTCAATTCAATTGTGTAATCAGGTACTTTATTAAAATCCAGCCTGACTTCCAGCGTATTGGTACGACCCAGCCTATTTTCATCTTCTATTGCATGTCTACTAACAGGTTCTCTTACACTATATTGATAAAGAGGATTAACCCCGGTTTTAATCTGAAAATCGCCTCGTGTCCATCGAACATTTGCAAAACTTATTTTTAGAGTTGGTGGGACGAACTTTTCGGTGGTAACATAGACAATATCCGAGTGACTGAACTCTAAAATAACTGAATAAACATCCGCTTCATCAACAATGTATACATCAAGCAATTCAGTGGGGTCAGCAGTAATAATGCTCACCATGCCCAAGGTTAAGAACAAGTATAGTATGTGGATTTTTTGTTTCATTTTGTTAACTCCAGGGTAATTTTATCTTTATTTTTTATCATGTGTACATGATCGTCCTGAATTTTGGTCACCCTAAATCCCAGCATAGTGTGGCCTTCTTTTATGATCTGTTCATTAATTATGGCCATATACCCATTAGGTCCTCTTGAAATACCTGTTACCTTAAACCGGGACTTAAAAAGTTTGGTGCGATCCTGAAAAAAATCGCTTGACCATTGGTCAGGTCCAAACGCCAGAGAATCGGCGCCTGCTTCATCCAACAATGCCCGGATGGCGCTGTCATCAATTCCTTTGGGCGCAGATGGTTTCGATAAAGAAGGCAACGCTGCTGAACCCTTGCTGAACAATTGTAGTATTGTATCACTAAAGAAAACACCGAGAACAACAACCATTGCGATGAGCATTATTACCTGGCGATTCATTATGATTCTCTCTCCATACGATACGTATAATACACTACATCTGCGATCACCTTCTTGGCCGTATTCGGATCCAAGGAAAACTTATAGCTGTGCAGGTTTACTGATTTTATTTGTGTTTCAACCGCATCGAAAAATGGTCCAATATTGAGGAATTCACCATTGAGTCTCAGATCAATGCGATACCGTTCCAGTGGTACCTGTTTTACTTTTGTATACTGGTTAAGTGGAGGAAACGTATCATTGTATCTAAGGTTTAGGTGTAGTACGCCAATATCATGTTTTTTTGCCAAGTCACGTATTATAACAGCAGCCAGTTCATACTCCTGGGATGAATGGATAACATTATTGTCCAATCCCGATATTATATCCTCTCGCCTTGTTTGGGTGTCAAGTATATTTTGCCGGACCTGATCCTGGCCCCGTAATTCCCTGTCCAGGTCATTGATAACGACCTCAGCATTGTTGATCTCTGATAAAATACCGTAATTATACCAGCCAAAACCGACGATAACAATTACAGAAATACCTACAATGGCAAAGAAACGAATTCTGGGGTTCATCGTGCTCATAGAACCATTATAATATTAAAATTTGTTTTATTATCAGTAGCGGTTTTCGGTTGCAACAAAAATACTTCCTGAATATTGCCGTTGGCCGCCAAGTTCGATCTCAATTTTGACAGTACACTGCTGGCCTGCAAGGCATTCACTTCCAGAAAGCCATCCAAGCGCAGGCTAAACATGACTTTATCAATACTTATATTCTCTGTTTCAGGATCTTCATCGGAAACAAATCCTCCCTCATAGAGCAAATCCAGTATATTATCCGCACTGGCATTACTGAGCAGGGACAGCTTGGTTATCTCCACTTCTTCCGGCACAACGCGGCTCAGGTATTTCAGTACACCCAACACATTGTTCGCCATGATCCGGTCAGCACTGCGCAGCTGCTGAAACCCGTTTAACACACGCAGGTCAAAAAGGTAATCATTGTATACCTCGCGCTGGATGTTAAGCCGGGCAAGCTGATCTTTTTTCTGGGGTAAAGCCACCTGCAATGGATCAAGACTGTTTGTATTGCTGTAGGTAAACAGAGACAACACAACCAACAACACTAACATGGCACTCTGCAGAAAACGCCCTGGAGCGTAGAACTTGTAATCAGCCCGATGATCATCAGGCATGATATTTAGCTTGGCCTGGACATCCAGCAATAAACCAAGATTGGCCATGTAATTGGAACGCATCGGATCCTTACCCACACCCTTTTCACGGACAAAGAACTCCTGCACGCTGGTGAGATCCTTATTCATTGATCCTACTGCATGTTTATTCTCTTTCAGTTTTTCCCTTTCCTTTTCCAGCTTCTCCTGAGAGGATTTCAGATTTTTATCAAATTTTTCTATCTTTTTCGGTCCAACTATGAGTGTTTTGTTCATTTCCTTTACGATAATATCGGCCTGTTTAATAGCTGCCTCCTTAGCAACAATCTCTTCCTTAATAGATAGCTGGATCTCATCCAATCGTTGTTTTTCCTTCACGTATTCTTCTTCTTTTTCGGCCATCATTAGCTGGATAGCAGAATATATCTGTTGCAGGGCATCAACTTTATCTTCCTCAAGGCGCAATTTTTCGGATATTTCCAGCTCTCTATTCTTTAACTCCAACATTGCTTGTTCGTTTCGTTCCAGCACCTTGTTGATCAATTCCCGCTCTTCTCTGATGGCCGTTTCACCATCATCGATTTTAATATTAAGTTTGACCAGGTCAATTTCCTGACTGTCATATTGTTTTTCAAAAGCCTTTAGTTCTTTCTCGTTTTCCGCGATATCACCGCGTTGCAACTTGACATATTCTTTTAACGCTTTGATTTTCTCCTTCAAACCAGCAATGTTTTCATTGATATTGTTGAGTTTTTCCTTGTACTCCATCAGATCATTCTCAAACTCAATAGCCATATCCTTCATGCGCCTTTTGTTATCATAAATCATTTGTTCATGGAGGTTGATCTTATGCTGTTTATCGCGCTCGCCGTTCCGGGCTTGTTCCAGGTTTCCCGTAAGCATACTATGCTCGGATAGTACCGGCGTTAACCGTTTATTGATATCTTCCACTTTTGCTTTGGCAACCTCCAATTTTTTATCAAGATCGCCATTAATTTCTTTCAGGGTCTCTTTCTCGGTACGGAGCGTGTCGCGGGTCATTTTAAATAATTCATCATTATCATGGAGTGCTTTCTTTTCAATCCTTCTCTGGGTTTCCAGTAATTCCATTTCCCTAGACATCTGGTCACTTTCTTGATCCATAATAATCATTTTTTGCTGGAGGTTTTTTATCCGTATCTGTCCATTGGTCAATTGCTTTTCCAGTCGTTGCTGCTCTTTATGGTAGGCTTTCTCACAGGAGCTGATGTCATCTTCGGTCGTGTGCATTGACTCTAGTGTAAGGTCCAGCTGGGCCTGTTCGTCCTTAATCTTTACTACTAATGTTTCTAACACCTTTTCAATCGTCTGTTTTTCTATCGTTAACTTTATCAGCCGCTTATTATGATCCTTGAGGGAATTCACTAGTGTTTCTAGAGTAGCGGTATAATCCTGCTTATCTGCCTTAAATTGGGTAATAGACTTTTCCAGGGAATGTTTTTGCTTATTGAACGCTTTTTCCTGCTCCAGCATTCCGGCCAGACGTTTCAAGTTATCCTGATCTGTGCTAAGAATAACGCTCATTTTATCCTTTTCATTCACCAGTTCACTGTGCCCTATCTGTAGGCTTTTTTGCATCTTATTGAAGTGCGCATAATTATAGGCGCGGGTCAGTTCCCGCTTATTCACTTGTCCTTCCACCAGTTCCAGCTCATGGTTTAACCCCGTAGTATCTTTTGGTTTCATGATCAGACTGTTTTCAACCTTGTTGTTCCTAACGCCAATAATAGTGAACAATTTCTGGGCAACTTTATTCAGTTTCTTATACCCTTGCTTTTTATTGGTATACTTTTTCCTGTGCCGCCGCAGAGATATTAATATTTCATCCAATACTGCCTGCTCAGCACGGATCTGATCTTCCAGGGACATGCGCTGATCATCTGCATTTTGCTGTTCTTCTGTACGAATGGCCATATTCGTAACTAAGTCCGTGATATCCTGGTCCAGATCGGAAATTGTTTGTTCCTGTTTTTCACGGTTGACTGTTAATTCAGTTAGGACATCATTGTACAAAGCCTGTTTTGCTGCAAATTGGGTATCCTTTTCATTGAGGATGTTTCTTTCAGTCTTGTTTTTCACGCGTAGTTTATTCAGCCAATTGTTTAACCTGGAAATATCTGCTTTACCGCCAGGTATTTTATTGTGCACATCTTTAAGCCGCGCTTCCAGGACTATAAGGTCTTTATCTGCTGTTTCCTGTTGATCTTGCAATCCAGTCAGCTCCTGGTCTCCCCTTTCTAGCTTTGTTGTAAAGGATTTGGCCCGCTCATTAAAGGCGCGTTTTTCCTCACTGGCTTTGATCTCCAGGTTCTGATGTTCACGATTATTATGCCGCACCTTTTCCCTGTTGGTTTTGGCCGTGTTGGTAGCAGCGCTTACCCGTGCTTCCAAATTTGCTATTTCTTGTATGATCGCTTCATTTTGTTTTTCACCACGGTTTAGATTACTTTGAATTTGTTTCAAGCGCTTGGATAGAGCGGTTAATTCTTCCTTTAAACCACTAGAGATTTCCGTCAGGTGTATTTTATGTGCTTCTTTATGGACAGATTGCTTGACAGTTAACTGCTCTAGGGTCTGCTCCAGAATAATATCCACTTTTTTCAGATTATCCAGTTGTTGTTCTTTGGAACGATCCTTCCGAGACGCAATTTCCGCCAGTCGCGATTGGATAGTTTCCTGGGATCGAATGAAACTGAGATCCGATTCATTGTGTTCGCGCTCCGTTTGCCGGTAATAACGGTCCAGTTGATCAACATGGCGTTCCAAGTCTTCCTTTTTATTAATAGCTCGGCGGTGTTCTTTTTTCATCAGCCGATGTTTCCTAACCAGTGCTTTTTCTTCATTTTCTAAATTACGTATGTCCGCATCGCCTGCGGCCTGAGACTTTTTATAGGCTTTAATCTCATCACCGCTGGATTTTATGGCATCCTTGCTAATCAGTATACTGGCGCGGGCAGCCTGCAGCTTGGATTCCAGCCGTTTTATTTCTTTTTTTAAGGTGTTAGCTTCATGGGTTGGTACGTCATAAAATCCCGCTAGCTTAAGTTTTTGTTCCCGGATTTCCTCTTCCAGTGCTGGGATTTCATCCTGATTAAAGACGATGTCTTTTTTACTACTGGCGATGGTTTCTTCAAGTTTAGCCGCTTGTTCCTTCAAGGATTTTTTCTCATCACGCTGTGTCAGAAGTTCCTTGTGCTTGAGCACCATTTTGCTTTCCAGGGAAACTAGCTTTCTATCCAGTGTACTGGTCTCTTTTTCGAAATTAGCCAGCTTTGGTTTGGATGATTTTTTCACTTTATTTAATTCTTTTAGCGCCTTATTACGCTTTTTCCCGCGCACCGTCAGTTTGTCCTCTCGGTCATCTAGGCGTTGCCGTAATTCAGCTTCCTGGGCTGTGAATTTTTCTATTTTTTCCCGAAGTTCTTGCCGGTAGGTATCCTTGGATTTTGCAGCCTGGTCTTTTTCATTAGTTTCCTCCTGCACTACATCTCCCAGGTCTTTTTCTAGTTGCACTTTGGAGTCCTTTTTACCTTGGATGGCTGTTTCCGCAATGACAATCTTTTGCGTCGACAGCAAATCTAATTCCTGCCGCAGCGCTTTCTTTTCTCTTTTCCATTCTTCAATTTCCGGCTTTATTTCACTGATTTTTGTGCGCTCTAGCACTAGTTGTAATTCTAGGTCGCGGTTATCGGTTCCAATCCGCTCCGATGATTTATTGAGCTGATCCATTTGGGCAGTCAACAGATCGTTTAAACGGTTATAGCCCTTTTCATCTTCCGCTTCTTCTTTTTCTATGTTTGAGATCCTAGCCTTTTGATTATTAAGGGCAGTGCGAATATGGACTAATTCACTCTGCGCCTGTTTTTGTTGGGTTTGTAGGTCCCGCAAGTTCTCATAATGGTCCTTTAATGTTTCTTGCTGTTGTTCCAGCGCGGTTATTTTTTCATCTCGGCCGGCAATCGCTTTTCCCTTTATATCCTTTGCATTGCTGTAGCGCTTTTGGGATCGCTCAAGATCGGTCTCATTCTTCCAAATACGTTTCTGGGTCAATTTCAAGGCATCCGTTTCTATTTTGTGCCTTACTTCCCTATCCTTGACATCCGCACTCAGTGTTTCCAATTCCGCGCCTAAATCAGAAAGTTTCTTACGCAATTTATCTAACTTGGAATCAATATTATTGATTGTGGTTTCTTTAGACTGCTGTTCTTTTTCAAGGGAAACTATCTCGCCATCAAGGGCGATTAGTTCGCCCACGTAATCTTTCAACGCTGCTATTTTGGGTGTTATTTCATTGATCTTATCAATGGCTCCATTAATGTTTGCATACATTTTCCTTTCATCCTGTTCTTGTTGGCTTAGCTCATTAAATCGTTCCGCAATAGTGGCTTTTTCCAACATACTGGAAGGCAACTTTCTTCGAAAATCTGGTAATCTTGAATTGGTAGCAATGATCACCTTATTGGCTGTCTCAAGTTCAAAACTATAGATCTTCTCTAGCTTATCAACTTCCTGCTGGCGTTCACCAATAGAAAGAACTAGCGCATCAATAGTGACAGTAGTTGTTTCTTGGTCAGCTTCTAATATGTCAACTTCACTCACTAGAAGATTCTGGCGCCTGGTTAGGCTGGACAGTTTTTTATTGTTGTGCCTAATCGTTTTCTTATCGGCATTAATAACTGCTTCTTGTTTATTTTTTACCGCAACGATTTTATCTCGTGATGTGGTTAGTTTTCCTTTTTCGTTTTTGTATGATTGGTTCTGGTATTTTATCGATAGTTCAGAAGCTGCATTTTCAGCTTCTAGCTCCTCTTCATTGCTTTGTGCTTTTTCGTAAGCTTCAATTATTTTAGAAATCTTTACGTCCAGCTTTTCAATTTTCTTACTTATAAACCGCAACGTAGCATCGTGCTCTAATCTTTCTTTTTCGAAATCACTTATTGCCGTTCGCATATCCAACTCATTTTTATCAATGGCAGAGTAATTTTCTGACAGGTTGCTTGAGCAATTCTCAAATTGTGTCTCGGCTTCATTTAATTCGCTGTTTATAACCTCAATGCGCTCATTAATGATTGCCAGTCTTTTACTTAAATCTTGAATAGTTCCCGCTTCAACTTTCATATCAATTATTGTTTTCTTCTTCTGCTTACGTAGCTCAAATTCCTTCTGATCAATCTGTCGCTGTTGTTTTTTGAAGACAACCTGCCTTTTTCGCGGTTTCATTTCGTATTCATCACGCTGACCGTAATTAAAATTGAGATCACCAGTTGTTTCATCTTGTTCTTCAATATGCTGATCTATATCTTTTTCCAAGTCCTTTGTGCGGGCCACACAGAGATCTACACTATCCTTGATCTTGCGCATTTCCTGTTGTAGTAATTTTTTCTCTCGGCCTAGTTCTTTGACTTTCATGCGTAATTTTTTTTCGATGACAGCTGATTTCTTTTTTTTAGCTGTAATTGGCGCTTTAAATTTTTCAAACTTCTTTTCAATTAGATCATGCTCAGTATATATAGGCATAACCTTACTTTGCTGTTTCTGCAGATCCTTTTCAGCTTTTTCAAAATCACTCTTGTTTTTGTTTTCTTCATTGTTGAATTCAGTACCTAGTTGATTAATATCCTGTATATTTGTTTCCAATGCATTATTAGCTACGGCCACGTCCTTGAACGCGTTTTGTTTTTCTCTCATCTGGTTATCGATCTCTTTGGCCATTGCCTCCGGATCTTTGAAAGCGCGGATCATTTTATCAAGTTGAATTACGTCTTCCCTTGACTTGTTTATGGCAGAATTTATCTTTTCCCTTTCCTGCAACATGGAATCCCTGTTTTTCAACAGTTTCTTTTGCTGTTTGGTCACATTCATCGCCTGGAACAGATCTGCATACAAGCTGTCAATATCCTCCACTGATTTTCCCAGCGTACGTTCTGTTAATGTATTAATATGTTTAATGTGGCTGCCCGGGCCGCCAAAATATACTGCGTCGATCTCCATCGTTTTATTTGAAATGGTGCTGCGAACATCGGAAAAATATTTCATGGAATTGTCCAGTTCCTTGCTAAACTTAGCAACAGGTGTGCCCAATAGTTGCTGTGCCTCTGCCCATGGAATGCTATCCGTTTCATCCGGTACATTATCATCTACTTCTATGCCGTATTTTACGAGGAAATCCTCGGCAACTTCCCGCTCAACATCTAACACCTTTCGTCCCACCTTAAACATTTTACAGAGCGGTAGATAGAAATCTCTGACTCCTATCCAAAAATATCTTGATTCCACTAATTGAGAATTTTGGATCAGGGCTAGATTTGTCCTGCGTTCATCCATATATATAATGAGGGCATTGCCCGAACCAGAACTACTAGCTCCATAATTATATATATTGTGCAAAATTTTTGGCATTGCTGTGGAGTAGCGAGGTTGTATACCGGCACTGACCAAATTTGAATAATCATTTTGTAATGTTGAACCCGCCGCAGAATAACATACCACTGCGTTTTTTTCATATTTATCATTTAGAGACCAGTCAATAATAGCTTCGTCTAGTTTCAGGTTATATGATTTCGTTAAATTATAAAATAGATAATCCTTGAATTCTTTTTTACTTCCTTCCGGTGTAGCTACAAATGTCATTTCATAATTATAGCGAGTCGAATAAAAAGCCAAATACTGACCGCGGGTTTTCTTAGGATCTACATAGTTAGCATATACATGTTTTATTAAATCGGGTAATGTCTTGATAGCGTGGCCATTATACTGGTAAGGTAAATCATAGATCTTCGTTTGCTGTATCTCAAATGAGTCCATTTTCCTGGTCGCTTGCAAGAATGTTACATTATCACCCGTATGAATAAATGTCATAGCCTGATTAAGCCCATTTAAATTCATCCGTACTGATTCTAGGAGTTTTGTTGTTTGTTTTTTTTCAGTAAAAGTTTTTACGGGTGCTGCTGCTTTAGGTTTCTTCGCTTTCTTTTTCTCGGCCTCCAGTCGTCTATCTATTGCTTTCCGGCGATCGGCTAATACCCTTTTGTCAATTCCCTTACGTCTTTCTTGTCCGGAACGTTTTTCGCCACCAGCAATTTTTCTTTTTTGTTTGACCCGGCGTTCAACCCCTTTCCTGCGTTCTGTTGTTGTGCGCCTGTCTCCGCCCCGCCTTCTATCAGCGATAATTCTTATTACATCCGTTTCCGGCACGGCCGGTTTGGCCCCTTTATCATTGGATTCTTGTATTTGTGTGGTCGGAATCTCTTCCTGGGGAATTTGCCCCGCGGGCTTTCCTTTAGCTTTCATTAGAGATGCAAGTAGTGGATTACCTTCAGGAATGGGCTTATCATCATCTAGCTTTTCCTCATCAATCTTTTCTTCTATTATTTCATTTATTTCCTTTTTCTTTTTTTCTGCCTCGTCTTCCTTTTCGATGGTTCTTGGCGTTTCTTCTCCAATCAGAGTTTGGTCTATTTCAAATTTCTTTGCTGCGTTTATAAATTTATTTTGTGTGATTCCTTTTATCTTTTCAGACTCAGCTATAATTAATATTCCGCTGGATTGAAGCTTTTTTAGATGATAATAGATCTTATCCTTTGGATAGGATATTTTTTCGGCAATTTCTGATGCTGTAAGTGGTACATCATACAGAACCTCAATGATCTTTTTCCTTGTTGGGTCAGAAATAACCTTTAACAACTTTACGTTGTCAATTCTAATAATATTTTTTGGTTCCGAGGCCATTTGTCCGATTTAAACTAAAAGACAGAATAAAACATTAATAACAGTGCCCTGGTATGAACCTACCATTTTGTAAGTATCTGTAATTTTTAATGTGGTCTCCGCAGTCAATTATTACTTAATGAAAAGTAATTATGGCAAATTTATGTGTTATATACATTAATTACCAAGTAATCATTTAAATATATTATTCATTGTAATATTTATATTATAAATAATATTTACACATTAAAATAAGGATATGGTATGTAATTATTCATTTATTTGTAATATTTATAATAATTAATTAATTGAAGAATTTTTTATTATTTATCTTCGGTAAATAGAAATATAGATAAATGTTATTTAAATCAATTGTAATTAAAATAATATATTACAGACCATTTCCAAATAATGTTAACATTTTACATTGTAAAGTATATATTTTGTCTTTTTGCATAAAATTAAACAATGATATTTATGTGATAAACGTAAATAACAAAATTTATAATAATTTTGTTACGTTTTCTGGCGGCCTCCCAATTATCCCTATTTTACCCTTTATTACTATTGGCCTTTCCATCAATTTTGGATGTTTTACTAATTCTTCAAATAACTCTTCATCCCTATCTAAATTAGAAATTTTTAATTCCTTGTATTCCTTTTCTCCCTTTCTAATGATATCGCTGGGTCTTAATTGTAGTACATAACATATTTCCCTTAACTCTATCACATTTAGTGGTGTTTTAAGGTATTCAATAATTTTTGGTTCATGGCCATTGTCACGCAATAGCTGCAGCGTTTTCCTGCTTTTACTTCATCTAGGGTTATGATACATGGTTATACACATATTATACAAATCCTCCTTTATATTATTTCCGCATAATCAGAAAATTGTTTCTTTTTTAAATCGGGGACTTTAGCATTATCATCTGGGTATCCCACTGGAATAAGAAGAAATGCTCTTTCATTTGGGGGTCTTTTACATGCCTTTTCAAGGAACCCCATTGGACTAGGGGTGTGTGTCAAAGCGACTAATCCTGCACTGTGTATAGCAGTTAACAGAATTCCACAAGCAATACCTACAGACTCGTTAACATAATAGTTCTTATATTTTTCTCCATTTTGTAAATCATATATCTGTTTAAATACTATTATCAGATAAGGTGCTACATCTAAGAATTCCTTATGCCAATCCGTACCAAATTTATTTAAATCTTCTAACCAACTCGCTGGTGCTTTATGTGTATAAAATGCTTTTTCCTCGTTTTCAGCCCTAATTCGTATTTCATGTTTAACTACCGGGTCACTCACTATAGAAAAATACCATGGCTCTTTATTTGCGCCAGATGGTGCTGCTGCTGCTGCTGAGACAATATTTTTAATCACTTCTATAGGTATATCCTGATCTGAAAATTCCCTTACCGATCTCCTATAATGCATTAACGATAAGAAATTAGATGAAGCCCGGGCCATTTCTTCCTGAGAAATGCGGTTAAATAGTAGCTTTTTGAAGGACATTATATGCTATGTAATCTAATGAATAATAATCAATAAATCATCTGATCTGTAAATATTTACAGATATAGTTTTCTCGACAACAAACTATCAATATATATAAATTTAATTAATGGTATTATTTTATACGAATGGATCGTTGTTACTATAAAATATTAGGACTAAACTTTGCTAGTCCTTAAAAAAATATTATACCTTCTATATCATGCATTTACCAAACCAGCTCCGGGATAAATGTCTCTAAATGGCAGCAAAATAACGGTCGTTGTTGGTGCCCAATGGGGTGATGAAGGTAAGGGGAAAATCACCGATTATTTTGCGGGTGAGGCCGATTATGTAGTTCGATACCATGGTGGTAATAATGCTGGCCACACTGTAATAGTAAATGGTTCCGAATACAAACTACATTTAATACCATCTGGTGTTTTATACGATCATCCTGTTAGTGTTATCGGAAATGGCGTAGTTATTGACCCTAAAGCTCTACTGACTGAGATACAATATTTAAATAATAAAGGTATAGATCCGCAGATTAATATTAGCGACCGAGCACATGTAATCATGCCATATCACAAACAGATGGATGCAATCCTAACAGATCATCAAGGCAGCCTCGCTGCTGGTAGCACTATGCGAGGTATCGCTCCTGTATACGCAGACAAAATGTTCAGGCATGGCATCCGCATTATTGATCTTACAGAACCCGATATACTAAAAGAAAAACTACATAGAGCGTATCAATTCAACAGCAAATTAATTGCTGCCCTTAGCGATCAAGTTATACAGATAGATGAAAAATCAATATACAAAGAATATCAACAGTACGGTAAACAGCTATCCCAATACATTAAAGATGTGTCCATTGAATTATACTGCGCCCAACAAAATGGAAAAGCAATACTTTTTGAAGGTGCGCAAGGTATTTCACTCGATATAGATCACGGGATATACCCATACACCACATCTAGTAATTCGATCGCTGGCAATATCGCTACTGGTACCGGGGTTGGTTTCCGGGATATTGATAGAATAATTGGCGTAACAAAAGCCTATATAAGTCGCGTAGGAATTGGTCCCTTGCCAACAGAGCTACCCATGGAACAAGGGGATTATCTGCGGAAAAAAGGGAAAGAATATGGCACTACAACTGGGCGGCCGCGAAGAGTAGGCTGGTTGGATCTTGTACAAGTTCGGCAGGCGGTACGAGTGAATGGATTAACTGAAATCGCGCTGACTAAACTTGATATTTTGTCTGATAATGGAGACCTGTCTGTTTGCACTGCTTATGATATAAATGGCCAACAAGAGCTGGAGATGCCTGCTAGCCTACATAGGTTCAGATCAGCTAAGCCAGTATACCAAACCTTACCTGGCTGGGGAAAATTATCAGATAATATGGCTAAAAAAGGATATGAAAGCTTACCAGAAAACCTAAGACATTATGTACAATTCATAGAGGATCAAGTTTCCTGCCCTGTTACTATTATTTCTATTGGCCCTGAAAGACACCAAACCATTATTCGCTAAAAATTGGCATTCACAAAAGAAACGCTTGATTTTAATGACAAAACTGAAGCTGAAATAATTAATATATTAGATGAGTATAATATACCTCTTACGCCTGAAGAAATAAAAAAAATTCAAAATCATTTCCTAGCCCGGGCACCTTCAGTCGCTGAGTGTGTGCTCTTCTCTATTGAAGGCTCAGAACATTGTTCATATAAAAGTAGCCGGACCCACTTGCAACAGTTTGTAACTACTGGTCCCGATGTGATATTGGGTGGGGAAGAAGACGCGGGGGTGGTGGCGGTTGCAACTGATAATGCCGGGAAACGTTGGTGTATTGTAATGAGCCATGAGTCCCATAACCATCCATCGCAGATCGTCCCCTATGAAGGCGCCGCTACCGGGGTTGGTGGAAACGTGCGGGATGTTTGTTGTATGGGTGCTGAAGTCATTGCTACAACAGATAGTTTCCGGTTCGGAGATATCCGATCCAATAAAACTAAGTGGATCCATTATGGAGTTGTAGATGGTATTGGCGGGTATGGCAACCCCCTGGGGATACCCAATATAGGCGGTGATATATATTATCATAGCGATTATAACGATAATTGTTTAGTAACCCTAGTTACGCTCGGTGTAGTACGTGCAGATGAGCTTTTTCATTCATATGCTCCAGAAAATGCAGATGGTTATGATCTAGTTCTTGTTGGCAAGCCAACCGATAACAGTGGTTTTGGTGGTGCTAGTTTTGCATCTCTGGCGCTAGAAGAGGGGAAAAAAGAACAGAATAAAGGCGCCGTTCAGGAACCAAATGCATTTCTGGAACGCCACATATTAAAATCAACATATTCGCTCTTTGATAAGATTAAAGAAAAGGGGTTGCTGGGCAAGGTTGGTTTCAAAGACTTGGGTGCCGGAGGTATAGCCTGCGCCAGCGTTGAGTTGGCTGACACAGCTGGATACGGAGCGGAGGTTTGGCTGGATAATGTTCATATAAGCATACAGGGTCTTCATCCATCTGTCATATTATGTTCCGAAACGCAAGAACGTTTCATGTGGGTTTGCCACCCTGATATTACTGATCTAATCATTGATCATTACAATAGAACCTTTGATATGCCGGGTGTATCGGAATTGGCTCGTGCTTCTGCTATAGGAAAAATTCGCAATAACAATCAATTTATAGTACACGTCAATGGTGTCGAGATTGTAAACGCACCCGCACCAATGGTCACCAAGGGATTTATATATGACCGCCCGGTCCAGTCTCCAAATTTAGTTTACACCGAACCTGAACTTCCAGAACCAAAGGATTATAACGCTGTACTATTGGATTTGATGGATCATGAAAATATTAGTTCTAGGCTTGGGGTATATGAAACTTACGATAAACAGGTGCAGGGCAGGACCATTATTGAGCCCGGTAAGGCAGATGCAGGGGTTTTGGCTCCGTTCAACGATGAAAAGTATCCTGAAGAAATCCGCCATATTGGCATTGCCCACGCTACAGATCACAACCCTTTATACGGAAAGATCGATCCTTACTGGTGCGGTATAAATGCTGTTGCTGAAGCCATGCGCAATGTGGCTGCGACTGGAGCTACACCCCATGCAATAACTGATTGTCTCTGCTTTGGTAACCCGGAAAAACCAGAGCAAATGTGGGAATTCGCAGAAGCAACTCGCGGGGTAGCCGATGCTTGTAAGGGGATCCATCTTAAAAACAATAGGGATTATCCCGTACCCATTATTGCCGGTAATGTAAGTTTTTATAATGAATCAAAAATGGGCGCCATACCTCCAAGCCCAATTGTAAGCTGTTTGGGAAGAATGGCTAATGTAAATAAGGCAATCACCAGCGAATTCAAGGAAATAGATTCCGCGATAATACTAATCGGCGAAAGAAAAAATGAATTAGGCGGCAGTGCATATTATTCGCTATTTGGTGAATTGGGAAAAAATATTCCCAAGCCTGATTTAGCTGGGGTAGAGGCAGAAATATGGGCCCTTACTGATGTAATTGATGCTGGCCTTGTTTTAGCAACCCACGACATTAGTGATGGTGGAGTAGCTGTAGCGCTGGCGGAAATGTCATTAGAAAATGAGATTGGTTTTGAGATTGAAATAGAACAGGACATGCGCGACGATAAATGGTTGTTCTCCCAGACCGGCGGTTTCATATTGGAAACAGATAGTATCAATCTCCCAGAAATTGTTTCTATAATGTCAACCTATGGAATTCCTGTAACAGAACTAGGTAGAACTACCGCACACCAGGTAATGGTGTTTGGCAATGTAATTCATATACCTTTGTCCAAGGCAAAAGATTGTTGGGTCAATGGATTGCGCGACAAACTAAGATAAACCGAATTTACAAATGATAGAAAAAATAACTAAAAAAATTGTATTTAAGATTATTAAGGAACGTTTCGTGAATGAAGTTCCATATCTCAAATCATTAGGGATCAGGGTATCAAAGTTCAATTATCCGGAGGTAGAGATGGTTCTGGAGTGGAATGATGAGTTAGTGGGTAATATTGTTCAAGGATCTCTGCATGGTGGCGTCACAGCTGCAATGCTAGATTCTGTAGGGGGATTGGTAGCCGTAGGAAGCTTTATTTCCACGGAAAACACCCTGACCGCTGATTATCTGAAAAACCGAATTGGTCGTATGGGTACAATTGACCTGCGGGTAGATTATTTATTCCCGGGTAGGGGCGCAATATTTACCGCCACAGGGCGTGTGATCCGGGCAGGAAAAAGGGTCACGGTTTGTCGTATGGAAATGCATAACGATAAAAATGATTGCATCGCCCTTGGAACCGGTTCTTATTTGTGGAGCGATAAAAGGGACCATGTCCCAAAATAAAATTGATTATAAATCAGCTGGTGTAAATATCGAAGCTGGTAACAAAGCGGTAGAGCGCATCAAGAAGGGAGCACAGTCAACATTTACAGCTAATGTGCTCACTGGGCTGGGCGGTTTTGGTTCGCTCTATGATCTTAAAACCATACTAGACGATTATAAAAATCCAGTCTTAGTCCAAAGTATTGATGGTGTCGGAACCAAGACTATCGTCGCTCGCATGTTGGGCAAGTTCAATACTATCGGTATCGATCTATTAAGCGCTTGTACCAATGATATTTTAGTAATGGGGGCCCGACCGCTCACTTTTTTGGATTACATTGCTAATGATAAACTGAAACCAGAGACTATTGAAGAAATTGTATCCGGGATGGTGCGCGCATGTCTTGAAATAGGTGTCTCTCTCGTAGGAGGTGAAACGGCTGAAATGCCAGATACCTACCTCCCGGGCGAGCATGATCTTGTGGGTGTCATAACTGGTGTTGTAGAAAAAAACAAGATCATTACTGGTAAAGCTATCCTACCCGGCGATGTAGTGCTTGGCTTACCCTCTAGTGGGCTGCACACAAACGGTTATTCCCTTGCTCGTAAACTTTTCTTTGAAATGGGTGGCTATAGGGTGAACGATACGATACCAGAGTTGAAAAAATCGGTTGGGCTTACTTTGTTGGAACCCCATATTAATTATACTAATCAAGTGTTCGCAGTATTGGACAAGGAGATTAATGTGAAAGGTATTGCCCATATTACCGGCGGGGGACTGGTAGAAAATATTCCGCGTATTCTGCCAGATGGCTGTAGTGTTGAGATCCATAAAGAATCATGGCCATCATTACCCATATTTAATCTGATGAAATCTATTGGTAGTGTAGATGAAAATGAAATGTACCGCACTTTCAATATGGGTATTGGCATGACCCTTATTGCTGCGCCTGGCCAAGTAAATAGTATCAAGAAAATAATAGATGTATACGAAATCGGCTTTGTGGTTTCGGGCGGTAACCAAGTGAATATTATTTAATGGGGGCCGATATCGCCATTGTACAATTTCCTGGATCCAACACGGAGCGGGAAACATTTATGGCATGCCGTAGGTCGGGGTTGAATCCGGTAGAGTTCTTGTGGAATGAAGACCATGAAAAACTAACTAACTGTGCTGGATATATAATAATAGGTGGTTTTTCATACGAAGATAGATCCAGGGCTGGAATAATCGCAGCCCTGGATCCAGTTATCAATGTAATCAAAGCCGAGAGCGAAAAAGGGAAGCCTGTGTTGGGCATCTGTAATGGAGCGCAGATATTAATTGAATCTGGACTGGTCCCCGGAGTAAATAATTATGCCCTTTGTGCCGCACTAACGGATAATAAACGAGTAGAAAATGGGGATGTTCTTGGTACTGGTTACTACAATTCCTGGGCAAATATCACTTGTGTGGTGGAACCAAACCAAACTGTCTTTACTCGGCATTTAGATACTAGCGCGTCTATCGGTGTGCCATTCGCCCATGCGGAAGGTCGGTTTATTATACCAGATGATTTACTTACTACCTTAATCAATAACGACCAAATTCCTTTCCGTTACTCTGATGATAACGGCAATATCATCAACGAGTTCCCAGTTAATCCAAATGGCTCTATATATAATGCCGCCGCAATTTGTAATCCTGCAGGCACTGTAATGGCAATGATGCCGCATCCGGAGCGTACGCCTAATGGTGATGTAATTTTCACATCTATGGCTGAATACATTAAAGAAGAACGAGGGAATGAAATATTAACATTAGACTATGAACCACAAAAATACTTTATTCAACAATATTCGTCAGATCCTGACGGTATTGAGTGGCTGGTAAACATGATCATAACCGACAATGAAGCCGTGTCGGTCCATAACGCCCTGGCCCATTTGGATATTCCTGTCACGGTGCAGCGCATGACTCACTGGGAGATCATAGCCGGCAATAAAACCAGTACGTTGCGGAATGAATTACTAGAAAGCGGAGAACTGTTCAATAGTAATAAAGAATCCATTGCTGACAATAAGCCAAATGATAATAGAGCAATCTTTCTTGTACGGCAAAAAGAGGATATGTTAGGCAGACAAAAACAGCAATCTTTAACCAACCGTTTTGCAATTGATGGTATACGTGAAATTCGCCATGGTGTCCTGTGGAACATAACAGTAAATAGTGGTAACTTTGATGCGGCTATCCAACAAGTTTTGGATAACCACATTTTATACAACCCCTTTTCACAGAATTGCTATAAATATGGATAATGGTTATCGAAACCGCATAGCTTCAGAATTGGGCAACTGTTTAACCAAAACAACGCTCCCTGCTGGTAACAAAAAATTGGGGAAAGTCCGCGATCAATATGACCTAGGTGATAAAATTGTGCTTATTACTACAGACCGCCAAAGCGCCTTTGATCGAGTTCTAGCGGCCATCCCATTTAAAGGCCAAGTCTTGAACCAAACTAGTGTCTGGTGGTTTAACAAGACAGAGAATATTATCCCAAATCATTTAATTGCCTCACCGGACCCCAATGTAATTATTGCCAAAAAGTGTACCGTGTTTCCAATCGAATTTGTCGTACGTGGTTATATCACAGGCAGCACCAACACCTCTCTATGGACAGTATATAATAGTGGCAATCGGGAATATTGCGGTAATACCCTTCCCGAAGGACTGATAAAAAATGAGAAGTTGAAAGAAAACATGTTAACTCCCACCACGAAAGATGAACACCACGATCGACCTATTGCGCCTGAGGAAATTGTAAGCGAAGGATGGATGTCTTTTGAAGACTGGGAATATTGCAGCACAGTAGCGCTAGATCTTTTTACCTTTGGCCAGCAACAGGCAGCACAACATGGTATGATACTTGTGGATACTAAATATGAAATGGGGCGGGATGAATATGGTAATATTGTACTGATCGATGAAATCCACACGCCAGACTCAAGCCGTTACTGGATTAATGAATCATATGAAACAAGAATGGCAGCGGGAGAGGAGCCGCAAAACATCGATAAAGAATTCTTGCGATTGTGGTTCGTTGAACATTGCGATCCCTACAATGATGCCGAGCTACCACCTGCGCCGGACGATCTAGTTATAGAGCTATCAAGTCGATATATCTATCTGTATGAAACTATAACTGGCAAACAATTCCCCCTGCCGCCTGATGGTGAAACAATATTGGAAAGAATTGTCTCAAACCTGGAAGAATACTTATAAATGAAAACAGTTATAATAATGGGTTCAACGTCTGATGAGCACCATGCCAAAAAAATTACCGATAAGCTGGATATCTATGGGATACAATGGGAACAACATGCCGCCTCCGCACACAAGGAGCCACGTAAAGTCTTGGAAATCCTAGATAGCAATAAGAACGAAAAAGATCTGGTCTATATAACCATTGCCGGTCGATCCAATGCCCTATCCGGGTTTGTGGCCGCCAATTCAGAATTTCCCACGTTAGCCTGTCCGCCTTTTTCTGATAAGACAGATATGTTAGTTAATATTCATTCCACCCTCCAGATGCCTAGCAACACACCAGTTCTAACTGTACTCGACCCAGGAAATTGTGCTTTGGCAGTGAAGCGGATTTTTTGTGCCTGACCAACTGAATAGTATTTCACCTCTGGATGGTCGCTATAATAAAGATGTTGCTGTCTTATCATATTATTTCTCTGAATCAGCATTAATGCGCTACCGGCTACAGGTAGAAATTGAATATTTGATCGCTCTGAGCAATGAAAATAAAATTACTGCCCTACCAACAATCCCCAATACAGTACAAACAACATTAAGAAAATTGTATGAGAAATTTGATTCGCGAGCAGCACGGCGTATAAAAAAAATTGAAGCTCAAACGAATCATGATGTAAAAGCAATAGAGCAATATCTTGGTGAAAAATTACATAAAATCAATATAAACAAATTCATCCCCTGGGTACACTTTGGACTTACATCGGAAGACGTAAATAATCTTGCCTATAGCTTGATGTGGCGGGATGGAATAAAATATGTTTACCTACCGATGTTAAATGCCCTACAAAAAGAAATTAATAAATTAAGCCGTCTTTACGGTTCTGTGGCCATGCTGGCCCTTACCCATGGTCAGGCGGCTACACCCACCACATTCGGCAAAGAAATGGCTGTCTTTCACCGCCGCCTGAACAGGCAGGCAACCATGTTAAAAGAACAACGGCTACAAGGGAAAATCAATGGCGCTACTGGTACTTGGGCTGCGCATACAGTGGCCTATCCGGCGATAGATTGGATCCGCTTTACCGGGCGCCTTGTAAAACGATTTGGCTTGGACCCAAACCCGGTGACGACTCAGATCGAACCACATGATTCTCTAGCAGAAAGTTATCATATTCTCGCTCGTATCAATTCCATTCTAATTGACTTTACCCGAGACATGTGGTTATATATCAGCCGTGCTATTCTTGGGCAGAAAAAGATACCTGGCGAGACCGGATCATCTACTATGCCGCATAAAATAAACCCTATCTATTTTGAAAATGCCGAAGGAAATTGTGGTGTAGCTAATGCCTTGCTAAACCACCTCGCCAGCAAACTTACAGTATCCCGCATGCAACGTGATTTATCTGGTAGCACTGTAATCAGAAATCAGGGTGTAGCCCTGGGGCACAGTTTTGTTGGATTAAACAATCTGTTGAAGGGCCTTGATCGCATTACCATTAACCAAAAAAATATGAGCGCTGAATTAGATAAACACTGGGAAGTATTGGCTGAGGCAATCCAAACAATATTGAGAAAAAATGGGCACCCGGGCGCTTATAATAAATTAAAAAATTTAACGCGGGGTAATTATCTTGATCAGGAAACAATTCATAAATTAATTTCTGATTTAAATATTACTACAGATGATAAAAATAGTTTACAGAAATTGACACCGGCAGATTATACTGGGTTAGCCAATAAGCTTGCACGGCTGAAATAATGTGCGGACTGGCAGGAATTTATTCTCATAAACCAGTAGCTACCGAGCTATATGACAGCCTGATCCATTTACAGCATCGCGGTCAAGATGCGGCGGGAATCACCACCTATAATAAACACATGCACAAAACGAAGGGAATGGGTCTGGTGCGTGATATCTTTACCGAAAAAAAGATAAAGCGCTTGAAAGGCAATATCGGAATCGCTCATACCCGGTATCCTACCCATGGTGGTTTTGGCCATGGTGAAATACAACCGTTTTGGACATCTGTTCCTTATGGTATCGCCCTTGCACATAATGGAAACTTGACAAATTATAAAGAACTCGCAAAAAATATCACCAGTAACGAATCTCGTTATTTAAACACTAATAGCGATACAGAGGTATTGTTGCATTTATTTGCCGAACTACTGCATTCTAAAAATCAACATGACAATGATAAAGAATTTTTCGATTGTCTTTGTTCTGCACTAGAAAATATTTACAAACATGTCCAAGGTGCATATTCTGTGGTTGCCTTGGTTATTGGTAAGGGTTTGGTTGCTTTTCGGGATCCACAGGGTATCAGGCCTTTAGTTAAGGGGATAAGATCCAATGGCAATGGTGAACATGATTATATTATTGCTTCAGAGAATACCATGTTTTACCCGCTAGGATTTAAACCAGATGGGAATGTACTACCGGGAGAATTAATTTATATAAGTGAGGGTGGCAAGGTATTTAGTGAACGCCTAGTGAAAAAGCCATTTAACCCCTGTATCTTTGAATATGTTTACTTTGCGCGACCAGACGCTACTCTGAACGATGTGAGTGTGTACCGGGCACGACTACGAATGGGACAAAACCTGGCTGAGGCGTGGAAAAATAAATACCCTGAAAAATTTCCTGATATTATTATTCCAGCGCCAAGTACAGCAAATACTGCTGCTCTTTCAATGGCTACAGCGCTGGGCGTTCGTTATTCAGAAGGATTATATAAAAATCCTTTTATTGGGCGCACGTTTATTATGCCCGGACAAAAAATTCGTAAAAAATCCTTGCGCTATAAACTAACTCCTCAGACAACAGAAATTGCAGGGAAAAAAGTAATGATTGTTGATGACAGCATTGTTCGTGGAAATACTTCCCGTGAAATTGTACGCATGCTAAAAGATTTTGGCGCAACTGAAGTATATTTTGCTGTAGCGTGTCCACCGGTACAATCGCCTTGTTTTTATGGAGTGGACATGCCCACTCGCGCAGAACTAATAGCCAATAACAAAACCGTAGATGAAATCAAACAACACCTGAAAGTCGATTTACTGCTCTACCAAAAGATTGATGACTTGGCTGAAGCAGTTATGCGCAAAGGCGATCATCATATTGATCGACCCTGTATGGCTTGTTTTGACAAACATTACATTACCAGTGATATGAATGAAGAAAAAATTCGAATGCTGGAAACAATGCGTATAAACGATCGCAACGGCAACTAAGTCTACTATGAATATATTGGTTATTGGCTCTGGAGCCAGAGAACATGCAATTGTAAGAGCGATCGAGCGATCGACAAAAAACAAAAAAATTTACTGTATTGGATCTAATGTAAATCCGGGTATAGCAGAACTTTGTGCCGACCTTACGGTTGCGAATATTAATGACACACAAACAATAACCGGCTATGCCGAGAAAAGGGCTACTGATCTAGCAATTATCGGTCCTGAAAATCCACTGGCTAATGGTGTGGCTGATGCGCTTTGGGATATTGGAGTTAAGGTGGTAGGCCCAAGGAAAGATCTGGCCCAGATAGAAACATCGAAAGCCTTCGCTCGAGACCTGCTCACCGAATACAATATTCCTGCCGGTCCTAAATACAAAACATTTTTATCTTTGGGTGGAGTGACAGAATTTTTGAGAGAACTAGGTGAAAACTACGTGGTAAAATACGACGGGCTGGCTGGCGGTAAGGGAGTTAAGGTGTCGGGTGATCATCTTCATTCGCATGATGATGCAAAAATATATTGTCAGGAATTATTGGAAAAAGGTGGTGTTTTTTTACTTGAAGAAAAACTCATCGGCCAGGAATTCTCACTAATGAGCTTTTGTGATGGAGAAAACCTCAAACATATGCCTGCTGTACAAGATCATAAGCGCGCTTATGAGGGTGATACTGGTCCCAATACGGGTGGTATGGGAACCTATTCTGACAGGGATCACTCTCTACCTTTTCTGACTAAACATGATGTTAAACAGGCCCATGAAATCAATGTGGCCACCGCAAAAGCGTTAAAAAACAAATTTGGAGCTGGATACAAGGGTGTGCTCTATGGCGGATTCATCGCTACGGAAAATGGTGTAAAATTAATCGAATACAATGCCCGATTTGGAGACCCAGAAGCTATGAACGTACTTTCACTTTTAGAGTCTGATTTTATTGAAATTTGCTATGCCATTGCGGATGGCAGACTGAATAGGGTTGATGTACGCTTTAAAAACAAAGCTACAGTATGTAAATATGCCGTGCCAGAAGGATACCCTGATAATCCTATAAAAGGTAAGTCGATCGATATAACAAAAATTGAAAATCCTGATGGCCTATTTTACGCATCGGTGGATGTACGCGATGGAAAACTTATAGAAGTGGGGAGTCGGACCGTTGCGGTTGTTGGTATAGCAGAATCTATTTCTGCAGCAGAACAAATAGCAGAAAGGGATATTTCCGCCTTGAGTGGTCCATTATTCCACCGCGCAGATATTGGGACGGAAGCTTTGGTGCAAAAACGGGTTGAACAGATGAAGTTACTACGATGATTAGGCTTGGTGTTCTTGGCTCCACCAAAGGCACCGATCTACAGGCCATACTAGATGCAATTCAAAACGATGAATTAGTTGCGGAGGTTGTGGTAGTGATTTCAAACGGGGAAAATGCATACATATTAGAGCGTGCAAGAAATCATAATGTCCCGGATGTTTTTGTTTCCCATAAAGGAAAAACAAGGGATGAATTTGATCGAGAAATATCAGCAGTATTACATCAACATGAAGCTGAAATCGTCTTGCTGATTGGCTTTATGCGAATTCTAAGCGCAGAATTTTGCCGTGAATGGCAAGATCAAATACTTAACGTACATCCATCGCTTTTACCAAAATACGTTGGTGGGATGGATACCAATGTTCACGAAGAAGTGTTGCGGAACGGGGATCGAGAAACGGGGTGTACAATCCATTTTGTAACTGAAGAGGTGGACGCAGGGCCAATACTAATCCAGAAAAAATGTATTGTGGCTGCAAGGGATACGGTCGAGTCACTAAAGACCAAGGTGCAGCAATTGGAGGGGGTGGCATTTATTGAAGCCATCGAAATGATTGCCAATACATAGAAAATGATCAACAAAGAGATATATAAATACGTACCGTTTGTTCTTATGATATCTCTTTTTTCCTGCCGGACAGATATAAAATATTCTTCGGGTATATTGATTTTTTCAAAAACTGCAGGTTACCGACATAAATCCATAAAAACAGGCGTTGAGGCAATTAGGTTGCTAGGGGAAAAACACGGATTTATGGTAAACCACACTGAAAATGCTGACGATTTCACCACTAAAGTATTGGAAAATTACCGGGCAGTAATTTTTCTAAATACAACGGGGAATATTCTCAATAATACTCAACAGGAACACTTTGAGCGTTATATCCAGGCTGGTGGTGGTTGGGTCGGGATCCATTCTGCTGCAGATACAGAATACAAGTGGCCCTGGTATGGAAAAATGGTTGGCGCATATTTCGATGGTCACCCAAAGATTCAGGAAGCTGAATTAATTGTGACAAATAGTACACATCCGGCAACCACTAATCTTCCGGATCGCTGGCTGAGAAGGGATGAGTGGTATAATTATAAAAACCTAAGCCCGAACGTAAATATTTTGTTAAAAATTGATGAATCAACTTACGAAGGTGGTACCAATGGTAAAAACCACCCTATAGCCTGGTATCATATATATGATGGAGGTCGGGCATTTTATACTGGCTCCGGGCATACAGAAGAAGCCTACAGTGAAGAATCGTTCCTAAAGCATCTTCTTGCTGGAATCAGGTGGGTTATGAGCGGTGATGGTTTAGATTACTCCAAAGCAAGGCCGCAAGAAAATCGGTTTGTAATCACAGTTTTAGATCAAGAGTTCGATGAACCTATGGAGTTGGATATTTTCAGTGATGGACGCATTATTTTTGTCGAGCGCAAGGGTGCTATAAAAATTCACTACCCTTCAAAACAGGCTACCAAAACTATAGCTACTATACCGGTTCATCACCAGCATGAAGATGGCTTGTTGGGGCTTGCCCTCGATCCTAATTATGACAAAAATAATTGGATATACCTTTTTTATTCGCCAATTGGCTTGGAATCAAAACAACACATATCCAGGTTCATACTTCGCAATGAAATGCTAGATCTTTCATCGGAAAAAGTTCTATTAAAAATACCAGTACAGCGGGCCGAGTGTTGTCATTCCGGTGGGTCACTGGAATTTGGCCCCCAGGGAAACCTTTATATCTCCGTAGGGGATAATACAAATCCGTTCGCTTCCGATGGTTATGCGCCAATCGATGAACGACCGGATAGGGCTCCGTGGGATGCACGGCGCTCATCTTCCAATCCAAATGATCTACGGGGTAAGATCTTACGGATCCGACCAGAGCTCGATGGAACCTACAGCATACCCAATGGTAATCTTTTTCATCCAAGCACAAAAGGTGCTCGGCCGGAAATATATACGATGGGGTGTCGTAACCCATTTCGGATTTATATTGATCAATATACTGAATTTTTATATTGGGGGGATGTTGGTCCTGATGCTGGTGAAGATAGATTTGAGCGCGGTCCCAAAGGATATGATGAGATCAATCAGGCTCGTGAGCCAGGCTACTTTGGCTGGCCACTTTTTGTAGCGGATAATAAACCATATAACCAATTTCTTTTCGCAGATAGTATGGCGAGTAAAAAATATAACCCTACGGCGCCAATTAATGATTCACCCCATAACACGGGATTAAGAGACCTGCCTGTGGCACAGCCTGCTTTTATCTGGTATCCATATGTTGACTCTCCAGAATTCCCTCTATTGGGATCCGGGGGTCGAAACGCCATGGCCGGGTTGGTTTATCATTTTGATTACTATAAAGACACAAAAAATAACTTTCCGAAATATTATGATAAAAAGCTGTTCATTTATGATTGGATGCGCGGCTGGATCATGGCTGTGAAAATGAATGCTGCTGGTGATTATGAAACATTAGAGCCGTTCATGGCCAGTGAAACATTTCATAATCCTATTGATATGATCATGTGGCAAGATGGTGCGTTATATGTATTGGAATACGGCACCACGTGGTATGCTAAGAACAAGGACGCTCGCTTGTTGCGTATTCACTATGAGTCCGGCAACCGGGTACCTCAGGCCAACATTTACGCTGACAAAACAGTGGGCGGGGTGCCGCTAGCCGTACAATTTTCAGCTGCTGGTTCAATAGACTTAGATGAAGATAGTTTGGTATATAACTGGTCGTTTACCAATGACAGTATCCAATCACGTAATATTAATCCTCGATATATCTTTAATGATCCCGGTTTTTACAATGTTTCGTTAATCGTAAAAGATGATCACGGCAATGTTGGTGTTGCCAAAAAGGAAGTACTTGTTGGCAACGAAAACCCTGTTGTAGAGTGGAATCTTTTTGGGAATAGTTCTTTTTACTGGAACGATGTGCCTATTAAATATTCTGTTGTTGTGAGCGATGCTGAAGATGATAAAATAAAGGATCGCGATATTGTTGTGACTATTGATTATTTGTCAAAAGGTTTTGACCTGACCCAGATACAAAAGAATCACAAAAATATTCAGAATAAACTACAATACTTTACCGGCTTAGATCTAATTAGAGCTACAGATTGCAGCAAATGTCATTCTATTAACAAAAAATCCGCCGGACCAAAATACGTAGATATTGCCGCACGCTATAAAGGACAGGAAAATGCAGTAGAACTATTAGCGAAAAGAATCATTGGTGGTGGTAGTGGTGTGTGGGGTAAAACAAGTATGGCGGCGCACCCCCAATATAATCTGGATGAAGCTAGAGAAATGGTAAAATATATTCTTTCTCTAGGGAATGCGTCCGTCGCGAAACGCTACCCGGTAAAAGGCAGTTTGATTCCTGCAGATCATGCCGAAGATGACAATTCTGGAAAATATATACTAATAGCAAGTTACACGGATAGAGGCGCAAATGGCTTACCGCCAGCAAAAACAGAATCTGTATTAATATTATCAGCACCAATAGTGGAATTTGAAGCTTTTTCGGAGGCCAGTTCTGGAATAAGCGCTTTTCCGGTTCCAAATAAATATCTTGAGACACTGGGGCTTTCTGGAAATGTAAAATTTGTATTGGGTATTAAAAATAATTCCTACATAAAATTTGATGCAATTGATTTTACTGGGGTTACATCATTAGAGTGTAGCCTGGGTGCCGGATTTGGCATGCATATTGGTGGCAATATGACTATACAGCTAGATAGTATTAATGGTAATATGCTTGGGCAAACAAGTATCACCGTACCCAAATCAGAGTATTTATCAGGCTATAAGATTGTGACAATACCATTAATACGGTCTGAGGGAATACATGATCTTTATTTTACGTTTTCCAATACCGAGTATTCAGAAGAAGATATCGGGTTTTTGGATTTTATGAGATTTAACATTGACAAACCTAACCTACCGTGAATATTGTCTCGTTCATTACAATAAATACTAAATTGAAGTAACCGGTTGTCCGATCCATTTGAATAAACAAAAAATAAAGATCCAACGGGCCTTGCTATCTGTTTTTGATAAAACAGGAATCGTGTGTCTAGCTGAATCGCTAAATCAGCATGGCGTTGAAATTATATCAACCGGTGGCACGGAAAAAACATTGGATAATGCCGGTTTACGAGTAACAGGTATAAGTACTTATACTGGGTTCCCAGAAATAATGGATGGACGAGTAAAAACAATCAACCCTCTGGTTGGAGGAGGTATTCTGGGTTTACGGGATAAACACGCAGATGATGCAGAGGCCAACAACATCGACTGGATCGATCTTGTAGTGTGCAATCTTTATCCGTTTTCTAAGATGATCTCTCGGGCTGACTGTGATTTGATGGCGGCGATGGACAATGTGGATATTGGCGGGCCAACAATGATTCGTAGTGCTGCTAAAAACGTGGGTTGGGTCACTGCGGTAGTCGATCCACATGACTACCAAAATATAATCGATGAGCTTAACGAGCTTAGGGGAATTAGTTTTGAAACACGTAAAAAATTGTCTGCGAAGGCATTTGGTCATACTGCACAGTATGATACCATTATTCATAATTACTTGAAAGACGAGAAATTATCGAGCGACCTTTCTTTAACCTATAACAAGCACTCGACAATGCGTTATGGTGAAAACCCCCACCAATCGGCTGCGGTCTATCAGGGCCCTAACAACCGTTCAAAAAATATCCTGAACGCAAAAATTCACCAAGGTAAGCAGCTTTCATACAATAATATCATGGACGCAGATGCAGCCTTGACCTGCCTCAAGGAATTTGACCAAACAGCCTGCGTCGTTGTGAAACATGCCAACCCTTGCGGCGTAGCGATTGGTGTCGAATTAATTGATGTTTATACCCGCGCTTTCAACGCCGACAGCCTTTCTGCCTTTGGTGGTATTATTGCTTTAAACAGGGTCTGTACTGTTACTGTGGCAAAAGCTATAAGTCGTGTGTTTGTTGAAATTGTTTTAGCGCCTTCATTTGAAGATGGGGCTCTATCTATTCTATCAAAAAAGAAAAATTTACGAGTTTTGGAGGTAGGGGAGGTCGCTGCGCGGGAAAATAAATTGGAAGTCCGCAATATAGATGGTGGTATTCTTGTGCAGGATGCGGACACCAGTGTGTTGACTTTGGATGAAATAAAAACTGTAACTAAGGCGGTTCCTTCAGATAGTGAAATAAAAGTGATGCTTTTTGGTTGGAAGGTGTTGAAACACGTGAAGTCAAACGCAATATTATTGGTGAAGGATAACGAAACTATTGGTATAGGCGCAGGTCAGGTAAGCCGCGTGGATGCGGTAAATATCGCTTTGAAAAAAGCTGGTAAAAGACTGGATAATAGTATTTTATGCTCTGATGCGTTTTTCCCTTTCCGCGATAGCATCGATAAAATTGCCAATATGGGTATCCGTGCCGTGATCCAGCCGGGCGGGTCTATTCGTGATCAAGAAGTAATTGCTGCCTGTGATGATCATGGTATTGCCATGGCGTTTACAGGTAGACGCTGCTTCAAGCACTAAGTTATTCCTGAATAATCATTCTACTAATTCATAGCTGACAAAAGCTATACGCTCACTATCTGGTGACCAAGATGGCACATTAATAGTTCCTTGACCCCCAAATAATTTGGTTAGCACGATAGGTTCTCCTCCATCAATGTTTATCATACGCAGCATAACTTGTTTAAATGGCGGGTGCGATCCTGGGTCCACTTTATCAATATAGCTTAAAAATACAACCCATTTTCCATTTGGTGATGGGTGTGGAAACCAATCGTTATATTTGTCAAACGTAATTTGCTGCTGATTAGACCCATTGGCATCCATGCGCCAGATCTGCATTGTCCCGGTCCGGACCGAGTTAAAGTAAATATATTTACCGTCGGGTGAATAATCTGGGCCATCATCAAGTCCTGGTGAGTTGGTCAGGCGTTTTTCTTTACCTCCTTTAGTTGAAATAGTGTATACATCATAATTATTATTTCTTGCGCCGCAATAAGCAAGTGTTTTACCGTCTGGAGACCAGCCGTGCCAATAAGAAGGACCTTTTTCTGTGATCAGTCTAGGTGTCCCGCCATTAATCGGTAATATATAAATTAGAGATTTTCCGAACATATTGTTGGAGTGGCTTAGCACCAATTTATCTCCCTGGGGTGAAATACCATGATCGTTGTTACATCGATCTGCAAAATCAGTATCAATTAACTGTGGTGTAGAAGACTTCAAAGGTATTTTATACAAGCTGCCATTCTTATTAAAGATTAAATATTTACCGCCCAAACTCCAGTTTGGGGCTTCAAAATGTTCCGTTCCTTCGTAGATAATTTTTCTAGATCGAGATTTTAAATCAATCGTTTCAAGCTTACTGACTACATTGTTTTCCTGCGCATTCATAGTTATGAAAAATAGTGCTAATAATACTTTACGATTCATTGTTTAATTTTCATTTGGATACCTGAGACCCCACTGTTTCCGTAAATCATCCATAATCCTCATAATCGCTACTGTTTCATCTAGTGAGCATATTGTGCTTTCAGTTTTCCCGCCAAGCAAACACCGCTGTACTTCCCTAGCTTCATACAAATAACCGAAACCATCAAAACCCGCTTTTACCAGTTGCGGTTTTTTACCGTTCAGGATAATCTGATATTGCTGGGGATGAAAAAAGTCGTCTACCACAATTCTTCCCTTGTCTCCATATATTCTCGCCTGATGTGGTGTGGGCAGTGCAATTGCCGCACTCAACAATGCTTGTCGGCCCTCAGAATAAATAAGATTATAGGTTGAAAGTTGATCGACGCCTTGATCTGTAAATTGGGCATAACCACTAATTCCTTTCGGCTTGGATCTGAATACAATATTTGAAAAATTAATAGTATAAATACCCAGATCTAGCAGCGCCCCGGCAGCGAGTTTTTTTTCATAAAATCTTGAACCAGCTTCTGGCGGTTTTGTTATTCCAAAATCTGCCTGAACCAGCTGTGGGGTTCCTATGATACCACTATCTATATCTTTTATCAAACGAATGACCGTGGGCAAAAATCGTGTCCACATCGCTTCCATCAGAAATATATCTTTTTTTCTGGATAGCGCTACCAGTTTTTGTGCTTCTTGGGCATTAACACATATAGGTTTTTCACACAAAACAGCTTTGTTTGCTGCTAAGCAAAGAGCTGCGTGCTCATAATGAAAATTATGTGTTGTGGCCACATAAATTACGTCCAAATCTGGATCATTAACCAAATCAGTGTAATTACTATATGTTCTTTCCGCGGTGTATTTTATTGCGAATTTCTGCGCGCGCTCAGGGTCCCGAGACGCTACAGCGCGCAACACCGATCCTGAAACCATTTGTAAGTCGGTTGCAAACTTATTGGCAATATTGCCACACCCTAAAATGCCCCAACGAATCGTTTTATCCATAATATTTCTAGTTTGGTAAAAATTCTATCCGGTCAGTAATAATGCCATCAACTTTTAAACCTATCAGCCAATCTATGGCTGGCTTAGTATTCACCGTCCAGATGTTTAGGGCGAAACCCTTCTGTTTAGCAAATTTGACTAGATTTTCTGAAACAAGTTCAGCTGTGGTGTGCAGACAATCGGGATGAATAACGTTGATCATAAAAAAATAATCCAGATTTTTATATAAGAAACCGGTCCATACGTGCGGGTTTATCCATTTTACATACCAAATGACAAGGGGATTAAAACTGGATATTATTGTTCTATTTATGAAACTTTTCCCTTTGATCAATTCGATGACATCGCGGACCGCTGATATATCATGAAATGATCGAGATTTGATTTCAATGTTTAATCTTACATGTTTTGGCACTATCTTAAGTACATCCTCTAGTTTTGGCAGCCCTTCTCTTTTAGAATTCCAGCTTAAAGCAGTATTTGCATCTTTAATTCTAGCGTAAGGCAACTCATCAATATAGCCATCATAATCTGTTTTCCTCTCTAAATCAAAATTATGCGAACATAATAATACACCATCAAGGGTACGAATTACGTCAATCTCTAGCGCTGGCATACCGCTCTTCATGGCTTGGGTGTATGCAGATATCGTGTTTTCAGGGGCGGTGGTTGAGGCACCGCGATGGGCAAACCATAATGGACTATTTCCATTATAAAATAAGGACACATCGCGCGGTTTCCATAAATATAAATGGTTTAACACAATTGCAATAAACAGAAAAAGTATAAGTAAAAACGGTATCATTAATTGGGTAATAACACCAAGTGACGGAATTGTTTATTGTTACGAATGTAATCTTCATCAAACCGGGTGGTTCTATATTTCCCCGCATTGTAAAGCGCTGCTTGATCATCATAGTGGGGGCTGTTTGGCTGTCCCGACTGTCCCGTGGGGATAACAAACTGTGTGTTGTTCATGTTCTTTAAATCAACAATGCGCCTAAAGCTGGCGCCAACACTTTGATCAAAGTCCTGTAAAACCTCATATTCACCTTTGTTCACGGTCATTGTGGATCCGCCTGTCTTGAATGAACCAACGTTGAAGCCAAATAATTTATCCAAAATATTTATTTTACCAAGCGGGTGGGGGTGAGTTAAGGTATGAACAGATCCCCAAGCCCAGACAGCGGGGTTGATACCCACCTCAAGCTCAATGCGTTTGACGGCGTTGCTAAATGATTTACTGACAATATCAGTACGTGTTTCAATGTGGTCAGGCGTCGTTACATCATCGACCCAACTGGATTGGCCTTCTGCTAGTACCCAATGAATATTACGGTAAGGTAACATGGAGAAATGTACTAAGGCCTCAAAAGCTTTATCATCGATCATTGCCAGCTCATCTTCATAAATATTATGTAATAATTCATCTAAAACCGTGTGAAAAATAAGAGCGGCGGCTGACTCTTTGTCTTCGATATAATCCCAATCATTCAAAATGTTTAGGGCCGTTGTTTCATTCTCATTGAGGCTCTGCGGTAGCCATTGTACAATGTTTGGCACCACTTCTCTGGCAAAAGGAGAAAACCAATCGTTCTGCAGCATTTTCATGTCTTCCACGGTTAATTTTTCTTTGGAATCCAGCCATTCCTCAATCCGTTCTATTCTACTTGGTTCGGCCCATTGGTTTGATATATAGTATGGATAATCATCGTCTACTATCTTATTGTTTGCTGTGGCGATGTACCCCTTATCTGGGTTGTACAGAAACGGCATTTCATCAAACGGTATAAATCCTTGCCAATCATAGGCAGGGTCCCATCCGGGCCGCGGCAATAAACTGCCGCCGTCCATGCGAATTGGGATTAGCGCTGCTGGGCGCCAACCTATATTACCGGCAGTATCAGCAAAAATAATGTTTTGACCCGGTACTAAAAAAAATTTTACAACTTCAGTAAAACCGTCCCAGTCATTTACTAATCCAATTTTTGATAAGGTGCTGATCTCTTCTGTGATTTGGTTTCCGGTCCAAGCCATTGAAACAACTTTTCGCTCATTTTTTAATAATGGGTGAACGTCGCTAATGACCGGTCCGTGGTGTGTTTCCCGAATCACTATGGTTGTGTCACTGCCGTTCTTACGCGGAATTACTTCCTCTCTAACAACCATATCAAGCCAATTGTCCCCATGGCGGTATTTGTTCGGATCGTTTGGATGAATTTTCTCGATAAAAAAATCAATATCGTCAACCATAATATTAGTAAAACCCCAAGTCATAGCTGCGTTCTGTCCAAGAACCGGCAGCGGAAGTCCGGCTAAAAAGGCACCACTGACATCGAAGCGTCCGCCTTTTAAATGCATTTCATACCATTTCGCAGGCTGGGTATATTTTAGGTGTGGGTCGTTAGCAAGTATTGGTTTTCCTGTCTCTGAGCGAGCACCTGAAATTACCCAGCTATTAGAACCAATACTGGTTCCGTTTGTGCCCGTAAGATCACGTATATTGTATTCCAGGTCCCAAAGTGTAGAAAACAATAAATCCGCCTGGGGATAATTTATAGCTTCAGATATAGTGGGGCGAAAAGGTTCGTATATCGGGAGCAACTCATTAAGTTTCTCGGGGCCAAAATATTGTGCCAACGCACCGAATAGTATTTCAGGTTTCCAGGATTGTTGTAAATCGTGGGCCATTAATCGACCATAGGCAATCACGTCCGATGGTTTCCAGCGAACGGGTGCGGATCTCAATAATTTAAATTCAACTGGGTATTTCCCCTCTAGTTCATCGATCCTCGCGTTAATCCCAGCACAGAATCTTTCTAGTATTTCCATAGTATCGTCATCAATTTGTTCCACTATGTGTTCCGCGATTTTAGGGATACCCCATGTTCTCAAATAGACATCCTCTTTAATAAATTTATCACCAAAAAGTTTTCCAAGGGCACCCCGGCCTGCCGAAGCAACTAAAGACATTTGAAAAAGACGATCTCGTGCAGACATGTATCCAGCTACATAAAACAAATCTGATTCGTTTTCAGCAAAAACATGCGGTACACCATAGGAATCTGTATATATATGAACAGGTGTTGAAAGTCCGAGTAAGGTTTTTTCACCGCTATATTGGGGAATGGGGTGATGCAGATAAATCCTTAGTGCAATAATAAACAGGACAAGAACACTAACAAAATACCGGCCAAAAACCTTCTTTTTAGAACTAGGCATACTGTGCTTTAATAAAAAAAATTATTGTTTTGATCTATTTTAGGTCGGTTTCCAGATGGAGACAAGATTAATAAGCTAAATTTTTACAATAAGTGGGGTGTGGTTGTTCCAATATTCAGGTATAAACCGTAAAATCCGGCCTATCATCTAAAAAAATGTTATTAACTATAGCGACAATTGCTGTACTGATCGTTTTGGTGCTATTTATATGGGATACAAGTAGTGGCTATGAAACGCAAAGTAATATAAGATCATTTTACAGGCCGTTCTACGCTGAATCTAGTATCCGTCACGAATATTTATCTACACCAACAGCTGTATGGAAAACCCTAACTGCCTTGGATGGCTATTCATCGTGGTTTCCACAAATTTCCCGTCTTTTACCATATGTAAATACTCAACGCTATGTCCATCAATTTTCGTTTGATCGCTCCCCGCTGGTGCCGGGCACCAGATTATTATTGCGTCCTAACAGTTGGTCTCCCTTTTATCATAGTAGAGTAGTTGTGGTTGACGAAAAAAAAGAAATTTCGTTCGATTTAAAATACAATCCTTTTTTTAGGGAATATGTTGTTTTCGCTTTGGAACCACAACCTTATGGAACGGCTGTAACATGTCTGCGAACAAGTAAGGGATTGTTTTCGTTTTTATCTTTATGGGGCTTTTCCAATACAAAATCGAAAATCCTGGAGAATCTTGGCTACTTCATCCCCGATGAAACAACCAAAGAAGGAAAATATGAAAAAAACGGTGCTACAGCGCAGACTCCGTCTTTAAGCCGGGAGGCCACTATCGCTCAAGCCGTGCAGGCAGGCTTGGACGGTAATGTGGACCTGATAAATGCTATAGCGGATAAGCCGACTCGCGGCCTGGCCAAAGCAACGTTAGTACAAACAAAACGTAAGGGTGGCGCCCTCCCTGAACACCTGCAAAAAGCACTATCCGAAGCGCCTAGCGTAGTTCCCGCAAAACAACAGTCTGAGGGCGTATCGCCATTTAGCAGCCAGGAAGAACAGATAGCATATCTTGTAAACTTAACTTTAGATGGCAATGACGAGGCGTTGAACGCGGTCCCAGATAGGGTTATACGCGGCAAGGCTAAGGCGATGTTAGTAAAAATTAAACGTGGTTCTTTAGAGCGGCCGCCAAGGCCAGAAATTTCATCCGAACCAGCACCATCAACGGAAACAAGTTTTGAAGAACAAGAGAACGAAGAACAGCTTGTAATGAGACTGGTCAAAGCCGGGGTTGATGGTAACCTGGACGAAATCAACGCCTTAGAGAACAAAGTACTAAGGGGTAAGATCAAATCTGCTATTGTAAAAGAGAAGCGGGCTAAAAAATAAAATATACGTGGCGATCCGTTTGAAGCATATATATTCACCGCTGCTTGTCACTGTTTTTCTTGTTTTCAATAATTGTTCAATTATAAAAGAAACCGAGTCACAAAAACTTCACAATTTATTTAACGACGTCTGGGAGTGGGGTTTACAGGAATTCCCAACAAGAGCAACTTATTTGGGAGATTATCGATATAATGATCGACTGACAAATATGAGTTTGGCGGGAGTCCAGCGGCGGCACAAAAAAAATGAAAAAATTCTTCGCAAATTAGAAAATCTCAACCGAGAACAGCTTGATCCTAGCGATAAACTAAACTATGATCTTTTTCATAAAAATATAACAAGAAAAATTACGGCGCACCCATTCAAAGAATATCTGATGCCCGTTGACCAGATGGGTGGTGTACAAATCGATTTTCCCAACTTAGTTGACATAACCCCATTTAGAAACCAAGATGATTTTGATAACTATCTTGCGCGTCTGTTATTGTTTCCCGAATATGTGGATCAAATCATTGCTTTAATGGGGGAGGGCCTTAAAGAAAATATAACGCCACCAAAAATCGTGCTGCAAAAAGTGCCCGATCAAATATCTGTACAGTATCAGTTCGATGTAAAGAACAGCCCCTTTTATGAACCGTTTGAAAAAAACATTGGAAGTTTACCGGATTCAGTGCGTGCTAATTATCAAGAATTGGCAGTGGCAAGGATTAAAAACTATGTTTTTACTTCCTATAAGAAACTTTTTGAGTTCTTCGATGAAGAGTATTTACCTAAGGCCCGTGAAAATATCAGCGCAAGGAGCCTCCCTAATGGTGATAAATTTTATGCTTTCAGGGTAAAATATTATACAACCACGAATAAAACGCCGTCTGAAATACATTCTATTGGCCTAAGTGAAGTCACCCGTATCCGATCAGAGATGGTAAAAGTAATTAAAGAGTCTGGGTTTACAGGTTCATTTAAAGAGTTTATTACTTATCTAAGAACAAATCCTGATTTTTACTATGATAATGCTGAAGATCTCCTAGATGGCTACAGGACTATTTGTAAAAAGGCTGATCCTGAATTAACCAAGCTTTTTGGAGTGCTACCGCGTCTTTCCTATGGTGTCAAACCAATACCCGGTTTTCAGGCACCAGCATCACCTACCGCATATTACTATAGTGGTTCACTTAAAGCAGGTCGTCCAGGTTATTTTTGGGCCAACACATACATGCTGGACACTCGTCCGAAATATGAAATGGAAGCACTGTCCCTTCATGAGGCGGTTCCTGGTCATCATTTACAAATATCAATATCACAAGAACTTGAAGGTGTGCCTGAATTTCGCAAACACGGTGGCTTTACTGCTTTCAGTGAAGGGTGGGGATTGTATGCTGAAAAACTTGGCGAAGAAATGGGTTTTTATAAGGACCCTTTTTCAAAGTTTGGTCAACTAACTTATGAAATGTGGCGCGCTTGCCGGTTGGTGGTTGATACGGGTATGCACGCCTTTGGTTGGAACCGGGAACGGGCGATTAAATTCGTGGCTGATAACACCGCGAAAACTGAAAATGATATTGTTGTGGAGATTGATCGCTATATTGCCTGGCCAGGTCAAGCGCTGGCATATAAAATAGGAGAATTGCGTATTATAGAGTTGCGCACCTTAGCAGAAGAAAAATTAGGTGAAAAATTTGATATACGAGAATTTCATGATACTGTGCTGGGCAGCGGTTCGGTACCGCTTGATATCCTAGAAGAACACGTCAAAGAATATATTGCGATTAATTTGGGCGATTAATTTTATACTGGAACTGGTAAATCCCTTCTACCCCATCCACGGATAACATTTTTAAAAAAACAATATTCAGTTCCTCATCAAGATCGGGAAAGAGTGGAATACCACCACCAAAAATTAGAGGATGTATTGTAAGATATAAATGCGTCAGATATGAAGCAAACCGCGTATATGTTCTACCGCCTCCAATAATAAAACATTTATCGCTGTGTAATTTATCAAGGACTTTTTCTGGATCATTATGCCTATGTGTAACAATGGTTTCGCGGCCATCAAGGTCCATTGCTAAGGTTTTTTCTGTTTTAGAGCCCATTATCACTGGATAACCCATTGTTTGTTTTCTAAACAAATGTAAGTCAAGGGACCAGTCTACCTTTTCATTGCTGTGTCTGGCAATATAGCCATCCGCGGTTATGGCGGCAATGAGAATAACATCCATTTATTACTTGGAAAACATTTTATTCGCTATCAAGGGTTTTTTGCACTAAATGGTCTATATACATTCTATGGGTTTTTGTTGCCGATGAAACACCGGTTTGTTTTCTTACAAAGCTCTTGATATCATTCAGGTTTTTATAGGCTGCTGCTTGCGCATGATGTCCGTAAATGCTGGTTTTTTCTGGTTTCATGATATTAATTAATCGTTGGGTGTATTCGGTCTGAAGATTTTGACGAAAGGTGTTTACATCGCCACGCACATCAGCCTTGTATATGGCCGCAGTAAGGTCTGACATGAATTCGTCCAGGCTGTATTTGTTTCCATAAAGACCGCTGTCAGTAAGGCGCTTTAACACGTTTTGATGCAATAGTTGATTCAAAATGTTTTTTTGCATCCCAATTACTTGGTCATGAATCTTCGGATCTTCGGTTTGTGACATATGGTTGAACCCTCTTCGCTGAGACTGTAAGCGCATGAGAGTTGATTGCGAGAAACTGAAAGCTGTTGGTGCAAAAAGATACGTATCTAAAGCATTAAGTGCTCTTTTTTGTTCGTCATATGGCACCACTCTAAATGGTGTGTTTGAATCGCGTTGTCCAACATATGAACGGTCTACATATACACCGCCTATGTGCCGAGATATAACCCTACAAGCTGTGCTGTGCTCCCTTAATAAAATAGCAAATGCGTCACGTAGTGCCTGGTAAGATGCCCCTCTATCAGAATATTTTACAACAAGGTCATCCAATAAATATTTAGATAATTCAACTCTGTCGCTTGCATATGATATGGGATCACTGGACATATCATAAATCATGGCTTGTGGATCTATTCCTTTTCCTGGCGCACGCATGTCGTCTGCGTCATTACCAAACGCCAGGTTTGGGGAGGTGGACCGAGCCAAAATTGTGTTAAGCCTGCTTTCTTCCAGTTCATTGTTTTCTAGCGCTGTGGAGTAACCAAATTCAATCGCCCAGACATCATATGGGCCGGGTGTTGTTGTATAATATTCGCCTTGTTCAATTTCGGGGGGGGCAATATTAATTCCAGGATATTCCATTACGGAACTGGTCAACCCCATCTCTTCCGTAATTCCCTTTTTGTGTACAATTTCATTATTGTGTAGGTAACTGGATTTAAAATTATGATTCAGGCCCAACGTGTGACCAACTTCGTGCAATACCAACCTGATCAGGGATTCATGCACGATTCGCTTTTTAACTTCTCCACTATAACCAGAAATTGTTGCTGATGTAAAACCAAATTGATTGGCTTGGTATAAATACTCTCCCGCGAAACAGTGTTCTGTCCAGTCGTGTTTTTCATATACATCTTCATATAACTTATCATACTTCACCCGGTTTGTGAAATAAACAAATTCTAGCATTACGTCTGCTCCCAATATCTGGCCGGATCGCGGGTTTACAAAACTAGGGCCATAACCCCCAAAAGGCGGCCTAGGAGAGGAAGTCCAACGCAAAACATTATAGCGAATATCGCCTGCGTCCCATTCAGCGTCGTCTGGTTGGGTTTTTACCTGAATAGCATTTTTAAATCCTGCGGAACGATATGCTCTGTTCCAACGCAAAACACCCTCTTTCACTGCTGGACGAAACTCCGTTGGTGTGGTGTTTTCTATCCAAAAAACAATTGGTTCTACTGGCTCAGAAATAGGCGCGGATGGTTCTTTCTTGATCAAATTCCAGCGATGAATAAGATCCCGATAGGGGGTGTTGCTTGTGGATGTCAAATCGGTGACTTGCGTCATGAAATAGCCGACTCTAGGGTCATCGTATCGCGGATTATAATCGTTGTCTGGCACCGCAATAAAACTGTGTTGAATCACTATGTGTACCGCTCTAGGGTCCGTTATACCCGGCCCACCGCGATTCATTGGGGTGGGGTTATCATATACGTATTTTATTACTACGTCTGAATTAAGTGGGTAATTATTCAGCGCTATATATTGACATTTCTTCTTGTTTAATGATCCTAGGGCGAAGCGGGTGCCCGGTTTTGTTTCGGGGTTCGGGGCCGGTTTGATCTGATATAAGCTCTCTGAAAGAAACATATCGTCGACATTAAGGATCATCGCGCCAGTTTCATCATCTGTCGTTGAAATCGCTAGGGTAGTCAAAACAGCGGCATTTATATTCGCAGACTCAGCCCGACTTAATGGGTTTTCTGGATCGAAATAATAAGCTGTATTAATGGATACAAATTCTAGACGGTTAAAATATTTTCTGATTTCGAAAATTTTACTCGTCTTATATGCGCCACGAAAATGGCCGACATCTACAACACCATCTAGTGAATGAACAAAATGTATGTATTCCTTATTAAGTTGGTTTTTTTCTATTAGCATTTGCACAGATCCATTAATCGTATCTTGAAAAAAGGTGAATAACCCTTCTATCTTACGGGAAGACCGTGTTAGTTCTAAGATTGTCTTTTTTGTGTCCGTGGTATCTGTTCTAACTGCGGTGGTATCGTTTGTTTCTTGGGCTGATAATGGTATTAAAACAAGCGTCTCAATACAATACATAGTGAAAAACAATCCTTTAATAATATGTTTTAATGATAACATTAATTCTTCAATTTTTCTGTAAGTAGAGGTCTGTAATTGTCCCGCTAAACGCCTCTGCGGCCAAACCTACTGTTTCGCTTAGTGTGGGATGTGGATGCACCGTAAGGCCAATGTCCTCCGCGTCTGCCCCCATTTCAATTGCCAACATGCCTTCAGAAATCATATCGCCTGCGCCAGGGCCAACAATGCCCACGCCTAGCACCTGTTTAGTCTCTGGGTCGAATAGAATTTTTGTTTTGCCCTGATTGGCACCCATGGCAAGGGCTTTCCCGCTGGCTGACCAAGGAAATTCTCCCTTTTCGTAAGGTATGTCATTTTCTTTTGCATTTGTTTCTGTTAGGCCTGCCCACGCCACTTCCGGGTCTGTATAAACCACAGATGGAATGGCTCGTACATCGAAAGCTGCCGGATAACCCGATGCCACCTCCGCGGCAACTTTTCCTTCATGGGTTGCTTTATGGGCTAACATAGGATCTCCTACAATATCACCGATTGCAAAAATATTTTTCACTGAAGTACGTTGGTACACATCCGCTTGAATAAAGCCGCGATCATTCACTTTAATATCTGTGGCTTCAATATTCAATAAACCAGTGTTTGGTTTTCGTCCTACAGACACCAATACTTTATTGAATACTTCTGTGCTAGACCCTTTTTCGTTTTTGATCGTGACAGTTAAAGTGCCGTCTTTGTTGGGTTCAACCTTTGTCACTTTTGATGAAACCTGAATGACTTCACACTGTTTTTTAAGTTTTCGCTGTAGTGGTTTTACTAGGTCTGAATCTGTGCCCGGAAGAAGGTTGGGTAAATATTCTACGACAGATACTTTGGTCCCAAGAGCAGCGTACACCTGTCCAAGTTCAAGGCCAATAGCGCCACCGCCAACAACTAATAATCTTTCAGGAATATCTTCTAGGTCCAGGGCTGTGCGAGATGTTATTACAGAAGGATGCTCTTTAGGTGCACCGGGAATCATGGCTGATGTAGAACCGCCAGCAATAATGCATTGACCAAATGTAATGGTTACATCGTCTGTGTCAGTTTGGACTTTTAATTCTGTGTTGGATACAAATGAAGCAAGCCCCTGGATCGTTTCCACTTTTCTTGCATTGGCCATTTGGGCAAGGCCACTATTCAGCTGAGAAACAATTTTATTTTTATGGTCTCGCACCTGGTCAATATCAATCTCCGGCTTACCATATTTGACGCCCATTTTTTCTAAATGCGTTGCCTCATCCATAACCCTGGCAATATGAAGCAACGCTTTAGATGAAATACAGCCACGATTGAGACAAACGCCGCCCAATTCCGGATCGCGATCAATAAGCAGAACCTGTTTCCCTAAGTCAGCGGCACGGAAGGCCGCAGCATAACCGCCGGGACCGGCACCAATTACAACAAGCTCTGTCTGCCTTGATTTTCCCATTGGCCCTAATCTTTAAAATGGTCTAAGTCTGATAATACATCGGCAAACCTTGACGTAAATGCAGCTGCAGCTGCACCATCAATCACCCTATGATCATAAGACAATGAAAATGGCATGATAAATTTTGCAACAAACTCTCTGGATACTTTATCGTAAACTTCTTTCCATGCACTGCGAGAGACGCCCATGATGGCGACCTCAGGGGGGTTTACAATTGGTGAAAATCCTGTGCCGCCGATTCCGCCCAAGCTTGAGATTGTAAACGTTCCGCCTTTCAATTCATTGTGTTTGAGTTTTTTGTCCCTGGCGCGAGCGATCAAATCCATGAGTTCCTCCGAAAGTTCAAATACGGATTTTTTATCCACATCCCGGATTACTGGAACAGTAAGCCCGCTCGGTGTATCAACAGCGACCCCTAAATGATAATAATTCTTTAAGACTAAGTTCTGGTTCTTGTGGTCCAAGGAACTGTTGAACTCGGGCCTTTCCTTTAAAACGATTGACAGGGCTTTCATCAAAAACGGCAAAAAGGTTACTTTGATGCCTTTTTCAGCACTTACTTTTTTCACCTCTTTCCTTCGAGCATCCAAGTCAGTGATATCTGCTACGTCAAACTGCGTAACGTGGGGAATTAATTGCCATGCTTGTTGAAGGCGCTCACCCGTGATTCGTTTGATTTTGGTAAGTTTTTGGACTTCAATCTCACCCCATTGAGAAAAATCAATCACAGGCTGTGGCGCCGGAATTGATCCTGCAGACATGGCCATTTGCAATTTTATATAGCCGTTAAGGTCATCTTTAGTAACGCGCCTTTTGGGTCCCGACCCTTTTATGGTTTGAAGGTTTATCCCTAGTTCCCTGGCAAGCCGGCGGACACCGGGGGAAGCAAATACATTATCAGTTGAGCTTGTTTCTTCTATGGTTGGAGGCAGAGTGACCTCCTGGGTTTTTTCTTCTTTAGGGGGCGTTACAATCTGTTCTTTTTCTTCGGAAAGAGCGGGCTCTTCCGCTACAGCGTCAGCGGAACCGGAAATTTCAATCTTCATTAGAGGTTGCCCTGTTTTCACTTCATCTCCAGCAGCAACAGAGATATCTGTGACCGTTCCGTTAACTTCTGCAGGAATTTCCATAGATGCCTTGTCCGATTCTAAAACAAGAATGACGTCTTCCGCTGTAACGGTGTCGCCGGGAGCAACGGCCACTTCGCTGACTTCAGCACCTTCGATGCCTTCGCCTAAATCCGGGAGGAGTATATCTTTAATCATCTTTTTTCCTAAACCGTGATGGGGCTCGGTTTTTCCGGGTTTAAATTATATTTCTTCATTACTTCGTCCGCTTTGGACATCTCCAATTTCCCCTCTAACGCAAGGGCCCGAACGGCAGTAAGGACAATATAATAACGATCCACTTCAAAGAAATGGCGGAGGTTTTCCCGAGTGTCGCTGCGGCCAAACCCGTCCGTACCTAAAGCATAGTACGGCCCAGGAACATAGGGTCCAATCTGCTCAGATACCATTTTTACATAATCAGAAGACACAACTGTCGGGACCCTATGCTTGCTCAACTTAATCTCTAGGTGGGATTTTCTGGGTTCTTTATCGGGATGAATCAGGTTCCATCGCTCTGTCTCTTCTGCGTCCCGCCGCAATTCACTGAAACTGGTAACGTTCCATATTCCAGGGTCTATGCCCCAGTCTTTTATTAATAGTTCCGCGGCCGCTAGGGTTTCTCCCATTAGGGGGCCGCTACCAAGCAGTCGTACGGTTGGTTTATCTGTAGCTTTGATTTTATAAAGGCCTTTGATGATGTCTTCACTTATACCGTCTTTTATGGGTGGATGTATATAATTTTCGTTTTCGACGGTTAAGTAATATATAACATCCAGCCCTTTTTCATACATATCTTTAAGACCACGATGCACTACTGTAGCTATCTCGTAGCCATAAGCTAAATCATAGGCTCTAATATTGGGGGTGGCGGCAGCGGCCAAATGGCTGTGTCCGTCTTGATGTTGTAATCCCTCACCGTTAAGTGTTGTTCTACCTGCAGTACCGCCGACCAAAAAACCCCTTGTACGCATATCGCCTGCAGCCCAAATAAAATCCCAAATTCTTTGAAAACCAAACATTGAATAATAAACATAAAAAGGTATCATGTTAATACCGTTCGTACTGTAGCTTGTCCCCGCCGCCACAAAAGATGATATCGCCCCTGCTTCGTTGATGCCCTCCTCCAAAATTTGCCCATCAGAGGCTTCCTTATAATAAAGAAATTGATCAGAATCAACGGGATCATACACTTGGCCCCCGTGGGCATAAATACCGAGCTGTCTAAATAAAGGGTCCATGCCAAACGTTCGTGCCTCATCTGGTATTATAGGAACAATGTTTTTCCCGATTATCTTATCTTTTGTTAGAATTGTAAGCATTCGAACGCAAGCCATGGTGGTTGAGATTTCCCGATCGCCTGAACCGTCCAACAACTCTTGAAATAATGATATCTCCGGGGTTTTTATAGCGGGTCCTTGTCTGCGACGATGGGGCAAATATCCGCCCAACTTCTTGCGCTGGTTTTTAAGATATATTATTTCATCGCTATTATCGTCCGGTTTATAAAATGGAGCTGTGGACGCTTCAGAGTCAGACAGCGGTATGTCAAAACGATCGCGAAAATGTAATAGTTCTTCGTCGTTAAGTTTTTTTTGTTGATGGGTGATGTTTCGCCCCTCTCCCGCTTCACCCAAGCCATATCCTTTTATGGTTCTGGCGAGAATAACTGTGGGTTTTCCTTTTATCTTAACCGCCTCTGAATACGCGGCAAACACTTTGATTGGGTCGTGCCCGCCAATTCGCATTTTCCCAAGATCTTCATCGTTAATGTGTGCTACCATTTCTAATAGCTCTGGATATTTACCATAAAAGTGTTCGCGAAGGTAGCTTCCGCCTTTGACAACGTACTTTAGTAAATCACCGTCAACAACCTCTTCGGCGCGACGTAAGAAGAAATCCCCGTTTTCATGTTCAAGTAATTGATCGAAATCTGAACCCCAAATAACTTTTATTACATTCCAGCCTGCACCACGAAAAGACCCCTCCAGCTCTTGGATTACCTTACTGTTTCCTCTAACCGGCCCATCCAGCCTTTGCAAATTACAGTTGACAACAAAAATTAGATTATCAAGCTTTTCTCTTGATGCCAGCGTTAAGCCGCCTAGCGATTCTGGTTCATCCATTTCACCGTCACCGAGAAAAGCCCATACTTTTCGACCCGTGTCTTCCATTAGGCCGCGGTCAATTAAATAGTTCATGAACCTAGCTTGATAAACAGCCAATAATGGGCCCAAACCCATTGATACTGTGGCAAATTGCCAAAAATCTGGCATCAGCCAAGGGTGGGGATATGATGACAGGCCTCCATTTGCCGAAAGTTCCCGGCGAAATCCGTTTATCTTTTCTTCATTAAACCTTCCTTCTAAATAGGCTCGTGCATATATACCTGGAGATGCGTGTCCCTGAAAATAAACTAGATCACTACCTTGCGGGTGGTTGGGGCCTTTAAAAAAATGATTAAAGCCTACTTCATATAAATTAGCTGCAGACGCATAGGTTGATATGTGTCCGCCAATACCTGGGGAATTTTTGTTTGCGTTTACCACCATTGCCATTGCGTTCCACCTAACAAGGGATTTTATTTTTCTTTCAGACTCCCGGTTTCCTGGAAATTCAGGCTCTTGGTCTGTAATGATAGTATTTACAAAGGGCGTGTTTGTGTTAAAAGGTAGGCGTGCTCCGCGAACGGAGGCATAATCTACTAGTTTTTCTAATAGATGCCTTGTATGCTCGAAACCGCGTTCTTCAATTTCATCTTCAAGAGACTCTATCCATTCTTGGGTTCCTTGCGGGTCAATGTCTTCTCTCTTTAGGTTCGACACAATCTGTAAATTAACGCCTCTGAGTTAATCTTATAATAAGGAAGATATTGTTTCTTAGTGAACATCATATTTGAATATTTTTCCAATCTCCTCTTCGTACCTTCCAAACCATTATTACTGCAAATAAACCCATATAAACAGGGAACAGCAACCAAAGAGCTTTAAAGCCTAGTCCTAGAACGACTCCAAACACATAGCTCCCTAAAACAATAACACCCCAGGTTAGACACGACTCTACAACAGCAGGAAATAGCGTATTGCCTGCGCCGGACAATGCAAACCAAAGAACAAAACCGATAGCATCTAAAAACTGCACGGCTCCTATTATCCGCAAACCGAAAACTCCCATCCGAAGAATTTCTGGATCATCTGTAAAAATAAACAAATAATATGTTGGAAACAGAATAAAGCTTAACCCCATAACGCCCATAATATATTCCGCCAGACGAATTGACTCTTTAATGCTTGTTTCGGATTTGTTTATTTTATTTTCACCCATATATTTGCTTACAAGGGTTAAGCAGGCTTGTCCCACCCCCAGTGCGGGCATGAAGGACGCATGCATTATAGTAAATAAAAGCTCAGTCGTTGCCAGCTCTATAAGCCCTATCATGCCTACTATTTTATAAAACATAGACCACCCAACTGCAATAAACGTTTCCTGCAATCCTTGCGGCGCAGCCAATCTGAGTTGACGGTTCATCATTGCGCCGTCTACTGATAATGATAAAACAGCAAACCTCGATTTGATCTGTTTTGAAAAAAGATATGTGCCGTAATGGACAAACATCCAGAGCGACGCAATAAGAGTTGCTATGGCTGCACCCTTAACGCCCATTGCTGGAAAAGTTGTCCACTGCCAAAGATAAGATAAAAAAGAAAGTGGTGGGGCGGTTTCAGAAAAAAATAACTTTACCCCCTCAGATCCATAAATAAGTCCAGCGTTTAAATATACATTGAATACATTACTAGTAATGCTAACCCTCATGTGAATTTTTGTCTTTTCAACTCCCGTGTAAAAACCTTGGAAAACGAAACTGTAGGCCGAGAAAAGAAGACCAAGGAAAACAATCGAAGAATACTCAATGGTAAGTGGTGTTGCTTTTATGTCATTAATAAAAAACGGGATGAAGTCCTTCGCCAACAACCATCCGGCAATGGACGCTGGAAGACCATAAGCTGTCGCCATCAAAAGCCCGTTGTGGAGGGCGGTGCCGCATTGATCATGTTTTTTCTGCCCCAAGCGCCTGGACGCAACAGTTTGAACTCCCGTTCGGATACCAATAGCTAGGCTCAAGGCTCCCCAAAAAAGCATGGCGCCCATGCCAGTGGCCGCTAGGGCCGCAGGGCCAAGCCTGCCCACCATGGCAACATCAACCACGCTCATAAGAACCCGACTTAAGTTGGACAAAATTACTGGGAATGCCAGCGCGAACAATTCCTTAGAAACGGCTTTGTCCTGCGGCAATATATGTTTCAGCATTATAAAGAAATATTTAGTGAGCTTAATTCCTGGACCTCAATGTCAGCCTGCCGAAGATACTTTTTTGTTTTCGTGCACACGGGTGCAGAAGTGGCAACCCTAATGCGAATACCCGGCTCCACAGACAAGATTGATTTCGCCTGTTCTGATATTCTGTAGCCGTCTTTCATTATAATCCTGCTTTTTCGATCGATGATGATAAAAATATTGTCCATTTTTTTATACAGGGTAGTTCGAGGCGTCAAATGGTATTTTTGAGGGTCAATTCTTTTCATGGTCTTTTAGTAAAACAGCGTTGAAATTAACCTAGTGAATATTTTGAATTGTTAATGAAAATCCATTTTTCAACGGAAGTTGAATCTTCTCTAATTTCCGGGAAGCCGGTTTTGGCGCTGGAATCGACAATTATATCGCACGGCATGCCCCACCCTGACAATGTTGAGTTTGCCTTAAAAGCTGAATCTATTTGTAGACAACAGGGCGTGGTTCCAGCTACAATCGCCGTTGTCAACGGTGAGTGTTGTGTGGGGCTGGAAAAAGCACAGATCGAATCCATAGCAAAAGATCCCTCTACCAAAAAAGTGTCTCGGCGAGAGTTGGGTCTCGCCATTGCGAAAAGATGGAGTGGGGGAACCACTGTCTCCGCTTCCTTGCACCTTGCCCACCAATCTGGAATTTCCGTTTTCTCCACCGGCGGCATTGGAGGGGTACATCGAGGTGCTGAAAAAACGTTTGACGTTTCTCAAGATTTGACTGCGCTTTCACAAATACCGATGGTTGTCATCTCGGCCGGAGCAAAGGCTGTTCTTGACCTGGACAAGACGCTAGAGGCGTTGGAGGCCCTAGGGGTTCCAGTGTTGGGTTTTGAGACGAATGAATTCCCGGCTTTTTATTCACGCAATTCCGGGCTTTTTGGCCTTTTGCGCATAGAGGGCCCCGGTGAAGCTGCTCATGTTTATCGAAAAAATATGGAGGTGGGGCTGAGCGCATCAACTCTGGTCGTTAACCCTGTTCCTGAAAAAGATGAAATCCCGTATAATGAAATAGAAAAGATCACCTATGGTGCCATTAAATATGCGCGAGAAAAAAAAATAAAAGGGAAGGACCTAACGCCGTTTTTACTTAAAGAAGTTGTGAAAAAGACGGAAGGAAGGAGCTTGGAAACCAATAAGGCTTTGGCAATAAACAACGTTAATCTCGGCATACAGATTTCAAAGGAGCTGTCTTAGGGCAACTAGAAGGCCTTGCGAGTGCGGGGCCTGACTGTACGTGGCTGTAATTATTTAAATTGTATTTTTTCATTGGTTGAGTCTTGCGGAAATTTAGCCTCCACCTGAAATCAACGAAAAAATTGTTTGAGCGAATTTGTGCTATTGAAACCAATTCCTTTTATTTTAAAACCAATATAATGAAATACGGGAACCACAAGGCCCGCGGCCTCGCACCAAATTATTTTTCTATTTAGCGCTGCTTTTTTGAATCGTTTTGGCCCAAGAGTGTGCACTATTTTGGTTTCTTGGTTTGGGGGCGTTATATACATGTTCGTCATGTCTGGAAACTGGGGATAATTATCATAGGGGGTCATGCCAATAAGATAGTTCTCACCCGATCTATTCACATGCCCACAAATGTTCACCTTTGGGGTTTCGTTCTTTATACGATCTATAATTACAATATCCCTGTTCTTTGCCGATGCCTTTATGGTGTGAATGTTTTTTGGATTACAGTTTTGTGATGAAAGTTTTTTTGGCCAAACAATCAACTTATTTTTCATAACACCAAAAACATGCCCTGCCAGTTTTTTGGACTCCCCAATATCCAAGCGCCACGTTTTTGGTCCTGCACATAAATAATATAATCCAGCGGTGTTTTTGATTATCTCTCCCGAGGCCCAAACAATGCCGTGCCCAGTCTGACCATTGTGCTTCCCTGCATTATTCCTAATTCGTAATCATTACTCATACCCATTGATAAAACTGTCAGTTTTTTCTCTTTATCGCTCTGTCGGTTAAGGTTATCTTTGATTTTTCGAAGTAGCGCGAAAGCCTTAATTGTGCTTTCCTTTTCTTGTGATGCTGGACCAATTGTCATCAGTCCTCCTACAACTATTTCATCTAAGCTCATGCACTCCAATAGGTCGTTGTCATTATTGGGATCAAAGCCAAATTTTGTTTTGTCTCCACTAGTGTTTACCTCTAATAATACTGATAGTGGCTTTGTTGAATGCTTTAGTTTGTTTGCCAGTTGTTTAGCGATGCGCAGGCTGTCTACAGAATCTATCGTGTCAAAAATGCGGAGTGCTTTATTGATTTTATTGGTTTGCAGGTGGCCAATCATTCTTTTATTGTATACTAGTTTGGTCTCTACGGCGCTAAACTTTTTGCTCGCCTCTTGCACGCGATTCTCGCCAATATTTACAATACCGTTTCGAATGCACCTTTCAAT
>Ga0257111_1000026_pt1 | contig 51745 bp, 49 predicted proteins | sample LP_taG_6_FD_191567 | JGI IMG/M metagenome (GOLD analysis project Ga0257111, IMG submission 191567) | Marine microbial communities from Northeast Subartic Pacific Ocean, Canada - LP_J_2015_P26_500m | ecosystem: Environmental > Aquatic > Marine > Oceanic | place: Canada: Northeast Subartic Pacific...
CTCGCCGACGTCCTGGCCAACGGGGACTGAGGGCCGACGAGATGGCCGGTGGAACCATGCGCATCGGAGCCGACGTCGGCGGCACCTTCACCGACGTGGTACTCGAGACCGGCGCGGGGATGTTCTCCACCAAGGTCCTCACCACGTACGACGCTCCCGAGCGGGGCATCCTGGACGGGGTGGCCACGGTCGTGGCCGAGGCTGGAGCCGACCTGGCGGACCTGGACACGTTCATCCACGGTACGACGCTGGCCACCAACGCCCTGATAGCGCGCACCGGGGCCCGCACGGCGCTGGTCACCACGGCGGGCTTCCGGGACACCATCGAGATGCGAACCGAGAGTCGCTTCGAGCAGTACGACCTGAACCTCGTGCTCCCCGCCCCACTCATAGAGCGGAAGGACCGCCACGTCCTGGCCGAACGCATCAGCGTCGACGGACGGGTACTGCGACCGTTCGACGAGGCAGAGGCCCGCGCCCTCGTCGAGCACCTGGCGGACCGCCCCGACGACGACGCCTACGAGGCGGTGGCCATCGGGTTCATCCACGCCTACGTGGACGGCGTCCACGAACGGCGGTTCCGCGACCTCCTGCTGGAGCGCCTACCCGGCGTGGCGGTGTCCATCAGCTCGGAGGTCTCGCCCCAGATGCGGGAATTCGAACGCTTCAACACGGTGTGCGCCAACGCCTACGTACAGCCGCTCATGGCCTCCTACCTCCGCGAACTGGACGAGCAACTGCAGGCCAAGGGTGCCCGCTGCCCCGTCTACCTGATCCACTCCGGTGGCGGCCTGATGAGCGTTGACAGCGCCGCGCGGTTCCCGGTACGCCTCATCGAGTCCGGTCCGGCCGGGGGCGCCATCTTCGCCGCCGACATCGCAGCCCGACACGTCCTGGACGCAGTGCTGAGCTACGACATGGGTGGCACCACAGCCAAGATCTGCCTGATCGAGGACCACACCCCGAGCACCGCTAAGACCTTCGAGGTGGCCCGCACGCATCGCTTCACCAAGGGCAGCGGTATGCCCATCTCCATCCCGGTCATCGAGATGATCGAGATCGGGGCCGGTGGCGGTTCCGTCGCCGGGGTCGACGTGCTTGGCCAGATCCGGGTCGGCCCACTCAGCGCCGGATCCGAACCGGGGCCCGCCTCATACGGGCTGGGCGGAATCCGACCCACCGTGACCGACGCCGACCTGGTCCTAGGCCGACTCTCGGCCGACACCTTCGGCGCTCCCGGAATCGACCTGTCAGACGAGGCGGCCCGTGCTGCCCTGTCATCAGACGTCGCCGAGGTCCTGGACCTCGACACCGATGAGGCGGCGGCCGGCGTGGCCGAGGTGGTCGACGAGAACATGGCCAACGCTGCCAGGGTCCACGCCGTCGAGAACGGCAAGGACGTGGCGAAGTACACGATGATCGCCTTCGGTGGAGGCGCCCCGCTCCACGCCGGCCGACTCTGCGACAAGCTGGGCCTGGACGAACTGCTGGTGCCGCCGGGTGCCAGCGTGGGCTCGGCCATCGGCTTCCTCCGGGCCCCATTCGCCTACGAGGCGCTCCGCAGCCAGCACGAGTCGACCGGTGCCTTCAACGCCGAGGCGGTCAACCGGCTGCTGTCGGACATGGCCGACGAAGCCACCAGCTTCGTCACAGGGGCACTGGCCGCCAGCGATGACGCTGGAGACCAGCCGGTGTTGGAAACCGAGCGGTGGGCCTTCATGCGGTACGCCGGCCAGGGCTGGGAGATACCGGTCCGCCTCGACGGCGGGCCGTTCGACCACCTGGGTGGCGAACTGCTCGCCAACAGGTTCGAGAAGGCCTATGAGGAGTTCTTCGGGCGGGCCATCGGCGGGCTGGCCGTCGAAGCCATCGGCTGGTCGGTGCGGGTCGCCACCCGGCATCCACCGGTCGAACGGGTCGAGCGGGTCGAGGCGCTCCACGACGTGGCGATCGATCGCACCCGGGCAATACACGACGCGGGAACCGGCACCCTCGTGGAGGCCGCTGTCGTGGAACGCTCCAAACTCTCCACCGGCGACCGGGTTGCCGGGCCGGCGGTCATCGTCGAGCCCCAGACCACCACCTGGGTGTCGTCCAGCCGACAGGCGGTCGTCCAGGCCGATGGTTGCCTCCTCATCACACGCAGCGACGCCGAGGGATCCGGCCGATGAGCGAACTCCGCAACCAGGTCATGTGGAACCGCCTCATCTCCATCGTGGAGGAACAGGCGCTGGCACTCGTGCGAACGGCTTTCTCCACCAGCGTGCGCGAAGCCGGCGACCTCTCCGCCGGGGTCTACGACGCCGAGGGCCGGATGATCGCCCAGGCAGTGACCGGCACGCCTGGCCACGTCAACACCATGGCGGCAGCCGTCGTCAACTTCATCGAGGACATCGGACCCCACCGCATCTACGAGGGCGACTCCTACATCACCAACGACCCGTGGAAGGGCACCGGGCACCTGCATGACTTCACGGTGGTCAACCCGGTGTTCCGCAACGGCACCCTCGTCGCCTTCTTCGCCTGCACGGCCCACGTCGTGGACGTGGGTGGCCGGGGCTACGGGCCCGACGCCACCGAGGTCTACGAGGAGGGCCTGTTCGTACCGATCATGAAGTTCGCCGAGCGCGGTGTGGTCAACGAGGACCTCCTCAACATCGTGCGCCACAACGTGAGGGAAGCCGGCCAGGTCGTCGGCGACCTCTACTCCCTGTCGGGCTGCAACGACACCGGTATCCGACGCCTCCACGCCATGCTGAACGAGTTCGACCTGGACGACGTGGCCGACCTGGCCGCCTTCGTCTTCGACCGCACGGCGGCCGCCACCCGGGAACGCCTCCAGACCCTGCCGGTCGGCACCTACACCAACGAGATGCGGGTGGATGGGTACAACGACTCCGTGGACCTGGTGGTGACGCTCAGCGTCGACACCGACGGCGCACACGCCGACTTCACCGGCACGTCGCCGACGTGTGCCCACGGTGTCAACGTGCCGCTCACCTACGCCCACGCCTACTTCTCCTACGCCATGCTGGTGGCCCTGGCGCCCGAGATGCCCTCGAACCACGCCTCGCTGGCCGTCTTCACCGTCAGCGCACCCGAGGGCTGCATCCTCAACGCCAAGCACCCGGAACCGGTGGCGGTCCGCCACGTCATCGGACACTTCGTGACCGACCTGTGCCTCGGAGCCATCGCCGACACGCTGCCCGACATCGTGCCGGCCGAGGGTGCCGGAGCACTCTGGAACTTCCAGGTGAGCGCCCGGGCGAGCGATCCGACCTCCGGCCTACCGCCCCGGGAGATCCTCATGTTCAACAGCGGAGGCACCGGCGCACGACCCACCCTGGACGGACTGAACGCCACGGCTTTCCCGAGCGGCGTTCGCACCATGCCGGCGGAGGCCACCGAGCAGGCCGGACCCATTGTCGTGTGGCGCAAGGAGTTGCGCGCTGACTCCGGTGGGCCGGGCCGCCAGCGGGGCGGGCTCGGCCAGGTGATCGAGCTGGGCCCGACCGAGGGATACGAGTTCGCCTTCTCGTGCATGTTCGACCGGGTCCAGAACCCTGCCCGGGGTCGACACGGTGGCGGCGACGGCGCCCCCGGACTCGTGTACCTCGACGACGGCACCGCGTTCGACGCCAAGGGAAAGCAGATGGTTCCCGAGGGCCGGACCCTCATTCTGGAACTGCCCGGTGGTGGCGGCTTCGGCGAGCCCGACGAACGGGACCCCGAGGACGTGATACGCGACCACAAGCAGGGCTACGTCAGTTGAGCGGCCCCGACCGCGCCTCCTACGACACGGTCATTATCGGTGGGGCCGTCATGGGCAGCTCGCTGGCCTACTGGTTGTCCGAGAACCCCGACCACGACGGCACGGTGCTGGTCGTCGAGCCCGACCCCACCTACGAGAAGTCCTCCACGACGCTGTCCGAGGCCAGCATCCGCCACCAGTTCTCCGAACCGGTGAACATCCGGCTGTCGATGTTCGCCACTGAGTTCTTCGCCGACTTCCACCAGAACGTCCAGGTGGACGACGAGGCCCCGGACCTGTTCTTCCGGGAGACCGGCTACCTGTTCCTGGCCACCGACGACAGGATGGACGTCCTGCGGGAGAACCACGAGGTGCAACGCTCCTGCGGTGCCGAGGTCGCCCTGCTGACCCCCGGCGAGTTGGCAGACCGGTTCCCGTACCTGTTCGTGGAGGACCTGGCCGGAGCCAGCCTGGGACTCAGGCACGAGGGCACACTCGATGCCTACTGCCTGATGCGGGGCTTCCAGCAGCGGGCCCGCCACAACGGCGTGGAGTACCTCACCAACCGGGTGGTCGACCTGAGGCTCGCCGGAGCCGACGATGGTGGGCGGCGGGTCACCCACGTGGAGCTGGCGTCGGGCGACGTGGTGTCCTGTGGTCGGGTCGTGAACTGTGCCGGGCCGAGGGGCCGGTGGATCGCCGAAATGGCCGGCCTGGAACTACCGGTGGAACCCCGGATCCGCGCCGCCTTCGTGTTCGCCTGCCGCGAGGCCCTCGACGGGCCGACCCTGCCGCTGACCATCGACACCACCGGAGTCCACGTCCGGACCGAACCACCCCACTACCTGGCCGGTGCCCCGCCGTTGGACGACGTGGAGGTGGACCCCGACGACTTCGCGGTCCGCCAGGACCAGTGGGAGGAGGTCATCTGGCCTGCGCTGGCCCACCGGATACCGGCGTTCGAGCGGATCGGCGTGACCCACTCGTGGGCGGGCCACTACGCCTACAACACGCTGGACCACAACGCCGTGGTCGGACCGGCCGCCGCGGTACCCAACTTCTACTTCTGCAACGGGTTCAGCGGCCACGGGTTCCAGCAGAGCGCAGGCGTGGGCCGGGGCCTCAGCGAGCTCATCACCTACGGCCGGTACCGGACCCTGGACCTGGCCGAGTTGGGCCACGGCCGCATCGTGCGGGGCGAACCCTTCCTGGAGAAGGCCATCATCTGAGCAGAACCGACGTCGAGTGGTGCCTGGGGTGGCCTGCCCGCCGGAGGCGAGGATCTCCGGCACCATTGCCGTCATGAAGTTGCCAGGAACCTGAATATCAGCAGTTGCGCTGGTGAACCTGGCCGCCGCCGGTGGGGCCGTCTGTGCGACCTGCCATGGAGGGACCTGAGATCCCCTACCCTTCGTCGGGCATGTCCCTCCCAGCCTCCGCACGCGCTCTCGTCATCGGAGGTACCGGCCCCACAGGGCCGGCCATCGTGAGCGGGCTGGAACACCGGGGCCTCACCGTCACGCTCTTCCACACCGGACGCCACGAGGTCGACGAGGTTGCCCATGTCGAGCACCTGCACGGTGACCCGTTCTCGGCCGAAGGGGTGACCGAGGCCCTCTCGGACCGAACATTCGACGTGGTGGTGGCCTGCTACGGACGCCTCCGGGCCATTGCCGAGGCCCTCTCCGGCCGCTGTGACCGGTTCGTGAGCGTGGGAGGTACGCCCGCCTACCGGGGCTACTTCGACCCGACCCGATTCGATCCTCCGGGCCTACCCATCCCGACCGCCGAGGACGCGCCACGCTCCACCCAGGACGACGACGGCAAGAGTTACAGAGTGGCCCGCACCGAGGACCTCCTGTTCGAACATCAGCCCGCGGCCATTCATCTGCGGTACCCGTTCGTGTACGGCCCCCGCCAGATTGCACCGCTGGACTGGTGCATCGTGCGACGTGTCCTCGACCGTCGGACGGCCATCATCCTGCCCGACGCCGGCCTGGCCGCGGAGACCCGGTCGTTCAGCGAGAACGCAGCCCACACGGTCCTGCTGGCCGTGGACCAGCCGACAGCCTGTGGTCGGGTGTTCAACGTGGGTGACGAAGAAGCTCTCACGGTGGCCCAGAGGGTGAGCCTGATCTGCGCCGAGTTGGGCCATGAAATGGAGATCGTGGGGATGCCCAGTGGCCTGGCCCTCCCGGCCAGGCCACTCATGATGCAGGCCGAACCGGGCCACCGCATCCTCGACCTGTCGACCACCCGGGAGGTGCTCGGATACCGAGACCTTGTGCCGGCACGTCGGGCGACGGGGCTGGCCGCCCGATGGCTGGCCGACAACCCGCTGGAGCCTGGCGGTTCGGCCGAGCAGGTGCTGGAAGACCCGTTCGACTACGAACGGGAGGACCGGCTGCTGGACTGGTGGTGGTCGGCGACCTGCGACCCTCCGAAACTCGACTACCCGGTCGAGCCCGGCTTCGGCATCTACTACAGCGGGCCGGGGACCAGCCGACGACGTACCGACGAGCGCATCTGACGCGGTAGGCCTCCGGTTGGGAGCCGACCCGGACCATCCTGTGGCGTCCGAACACCCTGTCGCACACCCTCAAGCATGATCAACGACACGAGCGGCGGTAATGCTCTGGGCAGTGCCGGGCCGAGCGATTCGTCTCGAGCGCGTCAGCCTTCGCCGAGGTAGGAGGCCCGGAGCTCCGGGTTGGCCAGGAGGGCCTCGGCCGTGTCGTCAAGCACCACCCGGCCGGTCTGCAGCACCCATCCCCGGTCGGCGATGGACAGCGCCATGTTGGCGTTCTGCTCCACCATGAAGACGGCCATGCCGTCGGCGTGGATTTGCTGGATCAGTTCGAAGTTCTGCTGCACCAGCGCCGGGGCCAGACCCATCGACGGCTCGTCCATGAGCAGGACCCGGGGCCTCGACATGAGCGCCCGACCGATGGCAACCATCTGCTGCTCGCCACCAGACAACGTGCCGGACTTCTGCGATAAGCGTTCCTTGACTCGTGGGAAGAGGTCGTAGATCTTCTCCAGGTCCTCGGCGATGCCGTCCTTGTCGTTGCGCAGGTACGCCCCCAGCTCGAGGTTCTCCTTGACGCTGAGGCGCTTGAAGAGCCGACGGTTCTCCGGGACCATCGTGACGCCGTTGATGACCCGGTAGCTGGTTGGCTTGTCGTTCACGACCTCGCCGTCCAGCACCACCTCGCCTGACGTGGGTGTGACCATGCCGAGAAGGGTCTTGAGCGTCGTGGACTTGCCGCTGGCGTTGCCGCCCAGGAGGCAGACCAGTTCGCCCGGATAGATGGCCAGGTCCACGTCCTTGAGGATGTGGACGGCCCCGTAGTGGGTGTTGACCTTCCGGAACTCCATGAGCGCCGTGGCACCGTTCTGATCGGTCATGCCTTGGCCTCCACCGGGCGGCCCAGATAGGCCTCGATGACGTTCGGATTCTTGGACACCTCTTCGTAGGACCCCTGGGCGATGGGCACGCCGTGGTCCAGCACCACGACCCGGTCCGACACATCGCGAACCACCTTCATGTCGTGCTCGATCATCACGATGGTGAAACCCCACTCGCTGCGCAGCCGGCCGATCATGGCCGTCAACTCAGCCGTCTCGATGGGGTTCATGCCGGCCACGGGCTCGTCCAGGAGGAGCAACCTGGGTTGGGTGGCCATGGCCCGGGCGATCTCCAGGCGACGTCGGTTGGCATAGGAGAGGGCAAAGGCCGGCTGGTCCAGTCGGTAACCGATCAGTCGGTGCCCGAAGAAGCCGAGGACCTCCTCGGCCCGCTCCCGGATCTCCCGTTCCTCCTTCCTGAATGCCTTCGTCTGGAACAGCGCCCCGTAGATGAGTTGGCTGGTACGACAGTGCTGGGCCACCATGACGTTCTCGAGGATCGTCATGTTGGGAAACAACCGCACGTTCTGGAAGGTGCGGGCAATGCCCAGCGAGGTCACGATGCTGGGATCCAGTCCAACGATGGATTCGCCCTCGAACTCGATGTCGCCCTCCGTGGGGGTCACGAGGCCGGAGATGGCGTTGAAGAATGTCGTCTTGCCAGCCCCGTTCGGGCCGATGACGCTGACGATCTCGCCCTCGTCGATGTGGAAGTTCAACCCCGACAGGGCATCCAGTCCACCGAAGGTGATCTTCAGGTCCCTGATCTCGAGAAGGCTCATTCCTCCTCCCCCCCATCGTCGCCAACGGTCTCTCCGCCATCGTCGTCGGCATCGGGCTTGTCGCCCTTCAACCAGGCGTCCTGCAGGAACTCCTCCTGGTGGAGTTCGCGGCTACGACGAGCGCTGGGCACGAGGCCCTCCGGGCGTTTCAGCATCATGAAGACGAGCAGCATGCCGTAGATGAGCAGTTTGTAATTCTGGAACTCCTGGAGCAGGCCCGGCTGCTTGGGTCCACCCAGCACGCCGATGAGGACGAACGAGCCGACCATCACGCCGGCGATGTTTCCCATGCCGCCGACGATCACCACCACGAGGATGATGATCGAGATCAGGATCATGAAGCTGGTCGGGAAGATCGACCCGACCTTGGCGGCCAGCACGGCCCCGCTGAAGGCCGCCATCACGGCACCCACCACGAAGGCCATCAGCTTGGAATTGACCGTGTTGATGCCCATGGCCTCGGCCACCTGTTCGTCCTCCCGGATGGCCATCCATGCCCGACCCAGGCGTGACGCCTGGAGCCGCCAGGAGACGTAGATGGCTATGGCACAGAAGAACAGCACCAGGTAGAACACCGACCGCGGGTCGGTTCCCTTCACCGTTGCGAAGCCAAGGTCCACACCCGGAATGTTGGTGATGCCCTGGGCGCCGCCAAAATATGGGCCCAGCCAGTCCGACATGAACAGCAGGCGGATGATCTCGCCGAACCCGAGGGTCACGATGGCCAGGTAGTCACCACGCATTCTGATGACCGGTGCTCCGATCACCAGCCCGATGATGATGGCGAAGATGACCACGAAGACGAGGGCGAATCCGAAATGCAGTTCAGGGGAGAAAAAGGGGCTGTTCGGCGAGGTCAGTACGGCGGTCGTGTAGCCGCCCACGGCGAAGAACGCCACATAGCCGAGGTCCAGGAGACCAGCCAGTCCGACCACGATGTTCAGGCCCAGGGCCAGCAGCAGGAACAGGCCGACGTTGGCCAGCAGTTCGTTCATGATCTTGCCCAGGAACATCGGCAGCACGATGCACAGCACTGCCACCACGACGAACAGGATCATCGAGGCCTTCTGGCGCTCGGCTCCCTCCTTTTCCCGGTAGCTGCTGGTGAGTGTCTTCACGCGGCCACTGGTGAGAACAGCCACGACGGCGATGACCGCTCCAGCCACGATCGTGGAGGTGAGCGTCAGCCCGCCCTTCTTGGCGTAGAGGAGGTCCGTCAACCACTCAAGGCCGAAGCCCTCCGAGAGGTCATCGACCGCTCCCTCCAGGACAGAGAGGCTCAGCAGGCTGAGTACCACGGTCCCCGACACCCGTCGCACCATCGCCGGCACGACGTGGGACGCCGCTCCGACCATGCCCAGCAACCCGCAGGTCACGATCCAGGCCATGGCGCCGAAGCCGATGCCGTTCTCGTATGTGAGGAAGCGGAAGAGCTTCGGGCTCCAGTTGAGCAGCGGATCCCGCAGGTTCCAGGAATCCAGCGCCACGATCAGCAACGTCAGGCAGGTGCCGCCCATGATGCCGACCACCAGGCCCGTGACCAGGTCGAACAAGCCCTGCTTGCGGGACTCGAAGCCCTCCAGGACCACCTGCGTGGCGGCGACCCGGCCGATCACGATGGGGATCAGCAGGATCGAGACGTACCCGAGACTGAGATAACGCTCGATGATCTCTCGCCGGTCCAACTCGACGGGCATGCCGACCAGGCAGAGGGTGACCAGGATGCCGCCGCAGATGAGGCCCCAGCGCAGCACCCTGCGCCAGTCCTGGTCGATGGCCGAGGACGGCATGGTTGCGGTCACTCTGCTCATGCCCGCTCCTCCGAAGAGAGACGCTCTCCGAACAGCCCGGACGGCTTGAACAGGAGCACGAGGACCAGGACGGTGAAGGCCACGGCGTCCTTGAGCTGCGACACGCCCGGCACACCCAGGGGTTCCAGGATGAGCAGCGGGGCGATCGATTCGGCCGAGCCCAGCGAGATGCCGCCGGCCATGGCACCGCCCAGGTTTCCGATGCCGCCCACCACCGCAGCGGTGAAGGCCTTCACGCCGGGCAGGAAGCCCGTCATGTGGGTGACCGACCGGAACATGAGGCCCCAGAGGATCCCGCCCACACCAGCCATCGCTCCACCGACGGCGAATGTGGTGACGATGGTCCGGTTGACGTCGATCCCCATGAGCGAGGCGATCTCCTTGTCCTCGGCCACGGCCCGCATCGCCTTGCCGGTCTTGGTGCGCTCCACGACGTACCAGAGCCCCGCCATCGACACAGCAGCCACCACCAGCACCAGCAGACGGGTGCCGGCGATCTCAAAGGTGAAGATCGAGCGCTGCTTGGACAACCACTCGGGAAGGCGGGGGTAGCTCTTGGTGGCCGGCCCGAACAGGCCCAGCACGAGGTTCTGGATGAAGAACGACACGCCGATCGAGGTGATCAACGGGATGAGTCGCGGCGAATTACGCAACGGCCTGTAGGCCACCCTCTCCATGAGCACCGCCGTAAAGGTCGAGAAGAAGATCGCCATGAGCATGATCAGCACCAGGCAGAGCAGGAAGTTGGACTCCCACATTCCGTTCGCCGCGAACTTGTCGGAAGCGATGAACCCCGTCATCGCACCGACCATGAACACCTCACCGTGGGCGAAGTTGATGAACCCGAGGACGCCGTAGACCATCGAGTAGCCGAGGGCGATGAGACCGTACATGGACCCCTGCGAGAGACCCGAGATCAGGAGGCCCTTGAACTGGTCTCCAGTGAGGCCCCGGGCACCCGGGTTGCGCCACCGGGCGAACGGGTTGTCGGCATCGACCTGCTGCCAGACGAAGGCCAGCAGCCCGATCACGATCATCGTGACAAGGAAAACCCGGATGAAGGTGAGGAAGCGGTCGACGGACACAAGTCGCTTCGCGGACTTCGTCGATACGGCATGGGTTGACACGTGCGCTCCGTTGGCGTCATCGGCAATGGCCAGACGGAAGGGTACCGGGCCGACCTCCTCGACGTGTGCCCTCGGTCACCGACCACGACCTCCACCCGCCCTCGACCCAACCGGCGGCCACAACAGGCAGCGGCTCCGTCGGTACGCTCGCCACCATGCCCCACAGCACGCACCAGGCACTCGCCGACGAACGCAACGAGTCGGTCGAGATCTTCATCAACGGCGAGTTCTTTGCACGACACGAGGCCCGGGTGTCAGTATTCGACAGCGGCTTCCTGGTGGGCGATGGCATCTGGGAAGGACTGCGCCTGCACCACGGACGGTTCGCCTTCCTGGACAGGCACCTGGACCGCCTGTTCGCCGGTGCGGCGGCCATCGACCTGGCTATTGGCCTGAACCGGGACGAAGTTGCCGAGGCGCTGTACGCCACCATCCGGCACAACGACATGCACGACGACGTGCACGCCAGGCTCATGATCACCCGGGGAGACAAGAAGACCCCCTCCCAGCATCCCTCCAACATTGTGGGCGGCCCCAACATTGTGATCATCGCCGAGCACAAGGCCGCCGACCCGGCCGTCGCAGAGGCCGGCATCACCCTGTTCACGACGACGGTCCGCCGACCGCCGCCGGACACCCTCGACCAGCGCCTCAACTGTCACTCCAAACTGCACGAGGTCATCGCCCTCATACAGGCGGTGAAGGCCGGTGCCGACGAAGCGCTCATGCTGGACCCCACCGGTGCCGTCGCCACCTGCAACGCCACCAACTTCTTCGTGGTGCGCGAAGGCGGGGTATGGACCTCGACGGGCTACTACAACCTGAACGGCATCACCCGCCAACTGGTGCTGGAGGTCGCTCCGCTCGCCGGCCTCACCGCCCATCAGAAGCCCTTCTCCCTGACCGACGTCTACTCGGCCGAGGAGGCCTTCGTGACCGGCACCTTCGGTGGCCTCACCCCGGTCGTCGAGATCGACGGTCGCACTATCGGCAACGGCAGGCCCGGCCCGATCACCGCGAGGCTCCAGGAGCTCTACCGGGCAGCCGTCGAAGCCGACGTCGCCGGCGACTGAAGCCCACACCACATGACGATTCGCATCAACTGCTGGTCCGGCCCCCGGAACATCTCCACGTCGTTCATGTACGCCTTCCGGCAGCGGAGCGACACGACGGTCTTCGACGAGCCGATCTACGCCCACTACCTACGGGTCACCGGACGGGAGCACCCGGGCCGCGACGAGGTGCTGGCCAGCCAGGACCCGGACGGCGAGGCCGTCGTCCGGGACCTGATCCTGGGCGAGCATCCGACACCGATCGTGTTCTTCAAGCAGATGGCCCAGCACTTCGTGCAGCTGGACCGGGCGTTCCTGGGTGAATGCCGGAACCTCCTGCTGATCCGGGACCCGGAGCGGGTCATCACGTCGTTCGCCAAGAACGTGCCGGACGTGAAGGTGGCCGACACCGGCCTACCCATCCAGGTGGAGCTGCTCGAATCCATCCTGGCCGAAGGCGGTGACCCCATCGTCATCGACTCCGCCGCCCTGCTGGCGGCCCCCGAGGCGACCCTTCGCACGCTCTCTGACCGTCTGGGCCTGGACTTCGATCCCGGGATGCTGTCGTGGCCCGCCGGGCCGAAACCCGAGGACGGCGTGTGGGCAGGGCACTGGTACGCCAGCACCCATAGGTCGACGGGCTTCGCTGCCGGCCGGCCCAGCACCGAACCGGCACCGGCGCACCTCGCTCCGGTGATCGCCGAAGCCCGACCTCTCTACGACCGTCTCAGCGAGTTCACCCTCGACGTCTGAGACCCTCCAGCGGGCCGGCAGGCACCCGGCCCGTGCCAGACTCGCCGACATGGCATGGATCCGGACCGTTCCCGATGACGACTGGACTGACGACGACGGCCTGGCCGACCTCTACGGCCGGGTGGTGGACTCCACTTTCGGACGGATCGACCGGATCATGGCCGTCCACTCGCTGAACCCCGCCGGGTTGGCCGCCCACGACGGGCTCTACCGCTCCGCGATGTCGGGTACTGCGACGCTCCGCAAGGTCGAGCGGGAGCTGGTGGCGCTCGTGGTCAGCCTCGAGAACCACTGCCACTACTGAACCACCCACCACCGGCGCGGTCTGCGCCAACTCCTGAAGGACGATGACCTGCTGGCCGCCGTGGAAGCCGACTGGACGACCGCTTCCCTGTCAGCACGGCGTCGGGCGATGATCGGCTACGCCGTGAAGTTGACCCGTAGCCCCGGCGAGATGGAGCGCGCCGACGTGGACGCCCTACGGGTTGCCGGCTTCAGCGACCGCGACGTGCTGGACATCACCGAGGTGACCGCCTACTACGCCTACGCCAACCGCATCGCCGACGGCCTGGGCATCACCCTCGAGGAGTGGATCCCGGAGGACTGACCTTTCAGAGCCGGCCCCTCAGGCGGGACTGCTGGCGTCGTCCGACGCCCTCACCGTGCCGTCCAGCGCGACGGCCACCATCGCACCGTCGTGCAGACCGTCCAGGTCCTCCTGGGCGAGCACCACCACCGGCATCACCAGACCGTAGACCTCGTCGGCGGCAATGGCTCCGAGGGCGATGATGTCGTCGCGTTCGGCCATCAGGATGGCCGCCGGTGCCGTCCCAGCCCGAACCGCCTCGCAGATGACGCTGCTACCGGAACTGGACCCCCGACCGAATGGCATGACCAGCACGCGACCGGCCACGATCTCGCCTACCTGCGGGTGGCGCTGGTCGATGATCCGACCCTCGACCGTCTCCACCCCTCCCCAGAAGCTGAGCGGCTCGTCGAGGCGCAGGACCTCGCCGCTGGCCGTACCCGCCACCAGCGGTAGGGGCACCGACCCCACCTCAGGCATCGGCCCAGATCCCCTCGTCGCGCACCACCTGGCCGACAACCGCCGACTCCACGCAGTCCTCGGTGCTGCCGAAGACGACCTCCAGGCCGAGGTTCCCCGGCGCGTAGTAGGCCCATTTGGCGGAATCGGTCATTGCCGTGCCGGTGCGGTCCCGGATGATCGGCGTGAAGTAGGTGCAGGTGTCGGTCACCATGGTCACCCCGGCATCAGCCAGCCGGTTCGCCCAGCCCCTCAACTCCACCTCGTGGAGGACATCTCGCCCGGTGGAGACGAAGAACGCCACGCCGTCGCGGATCCGCCGGTCGCCAAGCAGCTCGACGAGCCGTCCGATCTCGGTGACCGAGTAGTGCGGGGTGCCGAGGCTGACGGTCCGGAGGTCGTCGTCGGTTGTCGTGGAGAGTCGGTCCCGCGCAGCACGCAGGTCCGCTGCGGTGACCGTGACCTCCCCGACGGGCTGGTGGCCTGCCAGGGCCGCTTCCAGTGTCGGGGCCTCGGGAGTGCTCCCGACCATGTGGAACATGCCGACGGAGCCGGTCGAGGCCGACGCCGCCCCCAGCGCCTTGAGGCGGTCCTCTGACACGCCGGGCGTCAGCCCGTCCACGACCGGCACGGCTTTGCCCACCAGTCGGCCGATGAGACCGCCCAGGACCGGGTAGAGGACGTCACGCTCCAGCAGGTCAGCGGACACCCCATCCAGTCGGATGACCACTGTGGCCCGGCGGTGCTCGTCCAGGTGTAGCCCGGCGGCCGGTGCCCGCCCGGTGATGGCACAGCAGATGTCAGCGAAGTCGCCGTAGCGGTTCGTCCGGGCGCCCAGCACCGAGTTGGCGAACACGATGGCGTTGGACTCCGCCCAGGCGACCTGCTCGCCGAAGGAGGGCCGGACCTCCAGCTGGTAGGGAGCACACGTCCAGGTGGGCCTACAACCCATCTCCTCGAAGCGCTCCATGAGCCTCCGGGACGCATCGACCTCCCCTGGGTCGCCTCTGGCGTGCTCCGGGTGGAGAAGGTCCAGGGAGGACACGTTCAGCGTGGTCGGCACGACTACCCGGGCCCCGTCGTCAGCCAGGCGGTCGGCGAAGTCAAGGACCGCCTGACCGTGGTAGAGGCAGGAATCGATGTGTGCGCCGGTGATGTCGATGAGCTCGTCGGCGCCCATGGCTGCGGCCAGACGTGTGACCACCCGGGTGGCCATCTGCTGAGCCGGGCCCTCGGCTCCCGCCAGCCGGGCCTCGTCGCCTGCCTCGAGTCGGAGTCCCACACCGCGGATCGTAGACCCAGCGGCGGTCAGGAACGGAAGGGAGCTGCGGACGGAAGGGCCGTCAGCAGTTCGGGTTCTCCTCGGGCTCCTCAGCGGCCGACACCACCTCGTCCACCAGGAGTTCCTGGCCGACGAAGAGGAGGTTGGGATCGTCGATGTCGTTGAGGGCCATCAGCTCCTCGACGGTCGTGTCATGGCGCTTGGCGATCTTGGACAGCGAATCGCCGGGCTGGACCGTGACGATCGCCGTCTCCACACGGTCGTCGGCGGCATCGGCTTCGGCTTCTGCCTCGGGGTCCTCCAGCAGGACCACCTGACCGACGAAGATCTGGTTGGCGTCACAGAGTTCGTTGATCCTGACTAGGGCATCGACCGTCGTGCCGTACCGCTTGGCGATCTTGGACAACGAATCGCCCTTCTCGACAGTCACGGACTCCGGCACGTCCACCACCGCCACCGTGGTGGTCGCCGGCGGACCAGTCGTGGTGGCCACCGCCACCAGCGTCGTGACGGCGGTCGGCGTCGTGGTCGTCGGCGAGTAGTCCGAGGAGGCGGCCGTGGTGGTGACGAACATCCCGGTGGTGGTCGTCTGCACGATCACCGGCGCGTCGTCGGACCCCCCACATGCTGTCGCCACGACGGCCAGGACCAGCAACGGGAGCAGGATCAGGCGCATGGTCGGACTATAGGGGCGGTCGGGCGGCTGGCCGGGTACCCCTGACGGTCCACCGGAGCAGTCGATTCCCCGGTGGGTTCAGGTGTCCCCGCCCGTGACCGGCCACGACGGATCATCCACGGGTCGGTCCCGGCCGAAGCTGTGGATGCTCCCATCCAGACGGTGGAAGTCGGATGCCTCGTCGGCATAGATGGCCATGACGGTGACCAGCCCGGACGGCTGGTCGATGGTCCCGGCAGCGATGGAGAGAATGTCCGCCTTGTCGGCCGCCGACCAGAAGAGCGTGGAGCCACACGTCGTGCAGAACCCGTAGCGGGTGGTGGACGTCCGCTGGTACCAGCCCAGGGTGGCGTCGCTCTCGAAGTGGACGTCGTCGACGCTGGCCGCCGTGGCCGCCATATGGTGACCGGTGATCCGACGGCAGGGCTCGCAGTGGCAGTGCACCACGTCGCGCAACGCCCCCTCGACCCGGTAGCGCACCCCACCACACTCGCACCCGCCGGTTGCCAGCACACCCGTCGTGGAACCGTCGCCCATGAGCGCATCTTCGCGCAACCCATTGGCCTGCGGGCCGCCAGCCGTCTGCCCACCCGACCACGCACGGATCGGCACCCGGTGGTGGAATGCCTGCTTGCCCTACCAGCTCGCCGCACTCCTCGCCGCCGCCTCGTGGGCCTGCAGCAGCCTCATCGCCGCTGAACCGGTCCGGCGCCTCGGAGGACCCCGCTTCTGTCGCATCCGGATGCTCTACGTCTCAGCAATGCTGGTGGTCCTGGCCACCGTGACCGACGGATGGTCGTCGCTCAGCCGGGACGACGTCGGGCTGCTTGCGGTCTCAGGAGTGATCGGCCTCCTATTGGGCGACGTCGCCCTCTTTACCGCCATGGCCCGGATCGGGCCCCGTCGCACGTCCGTACTGTTCACCGCCAACGCACCGCTGGCGGCCGTGGGCGGTGTCCTGCTGTACGACGAATCCTTCAGCCTCACTGCGCTCGGCGGAGCCACGCTGACGGTCGTGGGTATCGCCATGGCGGTCAACTTCGGCTCCAAGGGCGGAACCCACGCCCACATATTCGAGCGGATCGAGGGCTCCCTCCGGGTCGGTGCATCCTGGGCGGCGCTCGGCGCGCTGGGCCAGGCCGTGGGAGCACTCACCGCAAAGCCGGTGCTGGACGGCGGAGCCAACACCCTGGCGGTGGCAGCGACACGCGCCGTGATCGCCACGGCCGCCATGTGGCTGGTGGCCCGACCCACCGACCGGTTGGCCAGGCCGCGTCAGCATGGCGAGATCCGACGCAGCGACCACCTGCGTCTGGCCATGAGTGCACTGGTGGCCATGGTGCTCGGAATGACCCTGCTGCTCTGGGCGATCGGCCACGGCGACACGGGGGTGGCCACGATCCTGTCGGCCACCACGCCGGTGATCCTGCTGCCCCTGCTCTGGATCACGATCCGTCAGGCTCCGGCCGCGGGGGCCTGGCTCGGCGCCGTACTCACCGTGCTCGGAACCGCCCTGCTCATCTGAGGGTGGTGCCGTCCTCCGGGCGATCGACCTCCACGAATACCTCCGACAACGACTTCCTCCGGAGGTCAGGCACCTGCAGACCGGGCAGTGGGTGGCCGATCGGGAACATCGCGAACGGCCTCTCGTTCTCCGGGCGACCCAGGAGCCTCCGCAGGAAGGCCATCGGCGACGGGGTGTGGGTGAGGGTGGCCAGCCCCATGTCGTGGATCGCTGCGATGAACAGGCCGGCGGCGATGCCCACGCTCTCCTTCACGTAGTAGTTCTTCCGCCTGGACCCGTCGGGGCGCAACTCGTAGCGCTGCTCGAACAGAACCACTATCCACGGGGCGACCTTCAGGAACTCCTTGTGGTGGTCGGTGCCCAATGGGGCGAGTGCCTCCAGCCACTCGTCGTTCATCCGGTTCTCGAGGTAGTTGGACCTCTCCTCGGCCTCGGCCTCCCTGCGAATGCGCGACTTCAGCTCTGGATCCCGTACGGCCACGAATGTCCACGGTTGCTTGTGCGCACCGGAAGGAGCAGTGGACGCGGCCATGACAGCCTGCTCTATGAGCTCGCCGGGCACGGGCCTGGAGCTGAACATCCGGACGCTGCGTCGGGCACCCATCGCCTCGTGGAAGGCACGGACACGATCCAGCATCTCGTCGTCAGGGAGGCTCCGGGTCTCCAGGGGGACGAACGGATGACGGGTGGCCAGATCGGCGGCGGGATAGGGATGCTCGTATGAATGCTCCGGGTCGACCATCCGTCCATCCTCGCCGCGCAGGTGGCATCCGATCCACCTGCGGTGCCCGGGACAGGATTTGAACCTGTACGCCCCCTGGGGGGCCGCGGGGTTTAAGCCCGCTGCGTCTACCAGTTCCGCCACCCGGGCGTCAGGCCACGCTAGCCAGCGACGCCGGCCGGGAAGGCGGCACGGGCCCGGAGGAGGGTCGACGATCAGGTCGCCAGAGCCGCAATCGGGCCGCCGGTCAGGCCGCCAGTGCGGGTTCCTCCAACGCCAGCCAGAGAGCAGCCCTCACAGTGTCGGCCCTGCCGGGGTCCAGGTCGTTGGCCGCGATGACTCCCTCGACCATGTCGGCCACCACCGCTCCCCACGGCCGCCCCCTCACCACCACGGCGATCGTGGCCGAGCCGCTCCGCCGCCGGATCGAACGCTGCACGCCCGACAGGCCCGGTGGGTACCTGAACGTCGGTACGTCCAACCCCCTGAGGCGGGCGGCCCGTCCCAGCGAACGGGCGGTCTCACCGAAGCGGGTGGCGTATGTCTCGGCGTGTCGGATCTCCATGACTTCCATTATCGATGGGGGGTGTGACAGCCACGATGGCCGGGTGTCCGACTGGGGCTGAGCCATACTCCCGGACGTGGACCCGATCGACGACACGACGGCCGAACCGGACCTGAACCCGGCCCAGCAGGCCGTGCTCGACCAGCTGGGCGCCACCGCAGCCGAGCGACCCGAGTTCCCCGACGACCTACGCCACCACCTCCGGGCCGCCCTGGAGACGGCCGTGGATCCCCACCTGGACGGCCTCCCCGCCGGCGAGGACCTCTTCGTCCACAAGCACCGCCTCGCCCAGGTCCACGGCTGCGAGGCGAAGTTCCTGGCCGACGAGGTGGAGGAGTTCGAATGGCGGGTCCCTACCGCCAGGGGCACCATCGTCCACAAGGCCGTCGAGCTGGCCGTGAACTGGCGACGGGAGGTCGAACCACCGGTCCTGGTGGACGAGGCGCTCGCCCGGTATGAATCCGACCAGGGCGGCCTCGGACACTGGCTGCGGGGCTGCGGTGAGGTGGAGCGCGCCGAGCTCCGGTCCGAGTCCCTGGATGCGTTCACCAAGTACATGGAGTGCTGGCCGCCCCTCAAGCCGGCATGGCGACCGGTTACCGAGAGCCGACTTCGCGCCGAGCTCTGCGGCGGCCGTCTGATCCTGGCGGGCAAGGTGGACCTGACTCTGGGTCGCGCCGTCGGCCAACGGGCCGGAAAGGTGATCGTCGACCTCAAGACAGGCGGCTCACAACCGGTGCACCGCGAGGACCTCCGCTTCTACGCCCTGATCGAGACGCTCCGCATCGGCGTCCCGCCCCGACTCCTGGCCTCCTACTACCTGGACCAGGCGAACTTCGTACCTGAAGAGGTCACCGAGGACACCCTCATGGCCAGCGTTGCCCGCCTCTCCGACGGCGTCGGCCGGCTCGTCGAGCTTCTACACGGCGACCGCGCCCCGACCCGGATCCCCGGCCCACCCTGTCGCTGGTGCCCCGTCTACGACACATGTGACGAGGGGCAGGCCCACCGGTCCGCCTTCGACGACCCGACCTGAGCCGGGCCGGGCCGGACGTCGATCAGTCCCGGTCAAGCCGGGCGTACTGTCCTGTCACCTGCAGCACCAGCCCGCCGCCGATGATGATCAGGCCGGTCGCCACCACCACCGGTCGGGGTCCCAGGAGCGAGATCAGCCAGCCCATGAGCAGGTTGGCGAACGGGGATAGACCCAGGACACCCATGAGGTAGATGGCCATCACCCGTCCGCGCAACTCGTCGGCTACCTGGAGTTGCACCGTGGAGTTGAGGTTCGTGGCCGAAGCCAGGTGCATCGCACCGACCAGGGCCAGGGCGCAGAAGCCCACCCAGAAGGAGGGCGCCAGCGCGAACACCACGATGGCCGCCCCGTAGCCGGACGTAGCGACGAGCTGGATCCTGGAACGCCTGAAGTGGGTCAACTCCCCTGCCACCACCGGCGCCGCCACGAGGGCTCCGATCCCCTGGGCGGAGCCGAGTATCCCGAACCAGAACGGCGAGACCTCGAAGACCTCCTCGGCGAATACGACGATCTGCTGCACGATGGGCTGGCCGGCCGTGGAGATGAGCGTGACGGTGATGATCGCCGCCCGGATTCCCGGAGCGTTGAGCACATAGCGGATCGACTCCCGGTAGTCGGAGACGACCGACGACCCCCGATGCCCACCGACCCGGCTGGACTGCTGGGGTCGGTAGAGGGCCGCCGGATCGATCCGCAGGAGGGCGACCAGGACCGGCCCGTAGAACACCGCTGTGAGGGTGAGAGCCCAGCCTGGCCCGAGAGTGCCGATCAGCATGCCGCCCAGGGCCGGCCCGAAGGTGCGAGCCGCGTTGAACTGGATCGAGTTCATGGTGATGGCGTTGCGGAGGTGCTCGCGAGGCACGCACTCGGCGACGAACGACTGCCAGGTGGGCAGCTGTACGCCGTATACGAACCCGCCGACCAGCAGCAGCACCATCCAGAGGCGGACGTCGTGGATCCCGGACGCCCAGGTAAAGGCCATGCCGGCGGCCAGCGCGGTGCAGAGGCTGTTGGTGGTCAGGAGCACCTTGCGCCGGTCGAAGTGGTCCGACACGTAGCCGGCCACCGGATTGGTGAGCAACATCGGGATGAACTGGAAGAAGCCGGCCATGCCGACCCATGCCGCCGAGCCGGTGATCCGGTAAACGATGTAGTAGGTGGTGACGTTCTGCACCCAGCGGCCGTTGTTGGTCAACATCCCGCCTATCCAGAACCGCCGGTAGTTCGGGAAGCCCATGGCCGGGAACCGACGCCGGTCAGGCAGCGGCAGGCCTGGGGCAACCGTCCCACCCGGTTCCCCTGCTGCCATCGGGCGACCCTAACCCCCGCCCGTTGACGCCCTCCCAGCGGCTGACCGCCGCCCGCAGGGGGTCATCTCCGGTCCGATGATCCACTGCACGGCATGGGAGACTCACCCCATGAGCGTGCTTCGAATCGAACGACGCGACCGCGTCGCCATCCTGACCTTCGACGATCCGGACCGCCGCAACGTGGTCTCCGACGAGATGAACGAGGAGCTCCTGGCCGCCTTCGACGACCTAGAGTCCGACGACGGCATCGGAGCAGTGGTGCTGACCGGTGCCGGAAGGGCCTTCTGCGCCGGAGCCGTCCTGGACGACCTGCTGGAGGCAGGCGAAGGCGACTCCGAGGGCTCGCTGCCCGACATCTACCGGGGCTTCCTGCGCGTCGCCCACACCACCCTGCCCACCGTGGCGGCCGTGAACGGCGCCGCAGTGGGTGCCGGCATGAACATGGTGCTGGCCTGCGACCTGGTCGTGGCCGGCCGCTCCGCCCGGTTTGACAGCCGGTTCCTGACAATCGGCATCCACCCCGGTGGCGGCCACACCTGGCGGCTCCGCAACATCACGAACCTGCAGACGGCCAAGGCCATGGTGCTGTTCGAGCAGATCCTGGATGGAGGCCAGGCCGTGAAGCACGGCCTGGCCTGGGACTGCGTCGAGGACGACGAACTGATCGACGCCGCCGTCGCCTACGCGGCCAGAGCCGCCGCCCATCCGGTGGAGCTGGTAGCCGTCACGAAGCAGACGCTGCACGACACCGCCGGCGTGACCGAATCAGTCCCGTCCGTCCAGTTGGAGATTCCACCCCAGGCCTGGTCCATGAAGCAGCCGGCGTTCGTCGAGATGATCAACCGGATGAAGGCCCGGATAACCACCAGAGACTGACCAGCACGGACCCCGACGCCCGGACCAACCCCGGGCCCGGGCGTCAGTCCACCGACGAGCCGAGCCAGGTGGCGGCGAGGTCCGTCCGCCTGAGACACCACTCCTCTGAGGTGACGGCGTACCTGAGATGGTCCTCCCAGACGCCGGCGATCTCCAGGTAGCGCTCGGCCAGGCCCTCGCAGCGGAAGTCCAGCTTCTCGACGACCCGTCGGGACCGAGCGTTGCGCGGCACAATCGAGACCTGGAGGCGGTGAAGGTCAATCTCCTCGAAGGCGAACCTGCACGCCACCACGAGGGCCTCCGGTATGTATCCGTTGCCGGCCATGTCCTCGTCCATCCAGTAGCCGACGTGGGCGCTCCTGAACGCCCCCCGCACGACGTTGGAGAGGTTCAACTCTCCCGCGAACCGGTCGCTGCCATCGTCTCCCACGAACACGCCGAAGCCCCATCCGGTACCCAACTGGCGTTCCCTCCTGCGGGCGGCACAGCGCATGTTGAAGGCCTGGCGGTCCTCCGTGGGATCCGGTTGGCCGAACCCGTGACGTGGCTCCCAGACCGTCAGCCAGTCGGCGTTGCGGCGCCGTACGACCTGCCAGTCGGCGAAGTCCTCGACCTCCAGGGGGCGAAGAGTGACCCTGCCACCTCGTAGGACCGGACTGTCGGTCACCTGGTCGATTGCCACGACCCAATCATGGGCGGCAATTGCAGCCGGGTTGCAAACCGGCCATCAGCCGACGGTCAGTCGAGGATCTCATCCAGGGCCGCCAGGAGCAGGGTGACGTTGCGGATGCGGGCGGTGTGCCCCATGCAGCCGATCCGCCAGACCTTGCCGGCGACCGGGCCGAGCCCGCCGCCGATCTCGATGCCATAGTCGGCCAGAAGGCGAGCGCGTACCCCCGCCTCGTCCAGCCCCTCGGGCAGCCGATCGGTGGGGACCATCACCGAGGTGAGCTCCGGGAGGCGCTGCCCCTCCTGTGCGAACAACTCGAAGTCCCGATCCACAAGGCCTGCCTGGAGCTTGTCGCCACATGTCTGGTGTCGGGCCTGCACGTTCTCCAGGCCCTCGTCCAGGAGCACGCCGAGACCGGCGTGGAGTGCGTAGATCATCGAGATGGGCGCCGTGTGGTGGTAGGCGCGCGCACCACCGCTCGTGACGTACTTGGCGATCATCTGGAGGTCCAGGTACCAGGACTGGGACTTCTCCACGAACCGCTCGATGGCCGCTCCAGACACCGTCACCGGCGAGAGCCCGGGAGGAACGCCGAGGCACTTCTGGGTGCCGCTGTAGGCGAGGTCCACGCCCCAGTCGTCGATCTCCAGCGGTATACCGCCCAGAGAGGTGACGCAGTCCACCAGCAGCAGGGCGTCACCCTTGCCGGCACCGATGGGGGCGATGTCGTTGCGGACTCCTGTCGAGGTCTCGGCGTGCACCACGGCGATGACCTTGGGATCCGGATGGGCGTCGAGGAGGTCCTGTGGGTCGAGTGCCCGACCCCACTCGGCATCCACCCGCACGACCGTGGCACCGCAGCGGGAGGCCACATCGCACATCCGCTCGCCGAACACGCCGTTGACACCAATCACGACCGTGTCGCCGGGCCCCAGCACGTTCACGAAGGTGGCCTCCATGCCAGCCGAACCGGTGGCCGACACGGGGAAGGTGAGCGGGTTGGAGGTGCGGAAGACCTGACGCAACCGTTCGTTGGTCTCGTCCAGGAGGGCAATGAAGTCCGGGTCCAGGTGACCCAGCACAGGACGGCCGAAGGCCTTGATGACCTGCGGATAGGGGTTCCCGGGACCGGGGCCCATGAGGATGCGATCTGCGTGCGACATGGAGATCATCCTAAGCGAAGTATCACTACTGGGGGGAAACCCTTTCCCTGTGGGGAAAACTCTGGTGGGCCCGGTCAGGCCTGCTGCGAGGCCACGAGGCCGTCCAGGATGTCGGACTCCGAGACCAGGCACTCGTCGAAGCCCATCTGGCGCATGACCTTCACGAGGATGGCCATGCCCCCGACTATCACATCGGCGCGTGCCTCCTCCATCCCTGGATTCTCGAGTCGCTCCGCACGGGTCTCGGTGGCCAGGGTCCGAAAGACGTCCTCCGCTGCCGCCCGGGACAGACCGAAGTGGTGGATCCTGTCCCTGTCATAGTCGGCAAGGCCGATCTCGACGGCCGCCACACACGACACGGTCCCGGCCACGCCCACCAGGGTGCGGGCCGAGGCGATGCCTGGGACCCCACGCAGCACCTCGTCAACGTGCCCCTCGGTGATCGACAGGCAGGCCACGAGTTCCTCGGGCAGCGGAGGATCGTGCTCGATCCACTGCTCGGTGAGGCGTACGCATCCGATGTCACACGACCAGGTCCCCTCAGCCTCGGTGGTACCCATGACGAACTCGGTGGAGCCACCTCCGATGTCCAGCACCAGAAAGGGCCCGTCTGCCGGATCCAGTTCGCTGGTGGCGCCGGCGAACGAGAGACGGCCCTCCTCGATCCCGGAGAGGAGTTCCGGACGGTGGCCAAGCACCTCCTCGGCCCTGTCGAAGAAGTCCTCGCGGTTGGCAGCGTCCCGGGCCGCTGAAGTGGCCGTCACCCGACACCGGGTGACCCCGTGGCGATCCATTACCTCCCGGTACTCCGAGAGCACTCCCATCACCCGGTCCATGGCCTGCGCGGACAACCGACCCGTCGCATCTACCCCTTCTCCCATCCGGGTGATGCGCATTAGGCGCTCGGCGCTTCGCTGCCCGTCACCGATCAGGAGTCGGGTGGAGTTCGTACCGCAGTCCACGGCGGCCACCATCTCAGCCACCGGACCCCTCCTGCGAGGCTGGCACCTCGTTCAGACGGGCGTGGACCCACCGGCCGACCGGATCGTCGCCGCCTGCCAGGAACCATGCGTAGTGGGCGTGTAGGCACTTGACGCCCTGCCGCGTCCCACCCACGCCACCGGAGGGCCTGTGACCCTCGTAGCCGGCGGGGATGGCACCATCGCGCTCCGCCGCGTAGCGGGCGTGGGCGTCGGCCAGCTCGACCGGATCGCAGTCCGACTCGGCGTCCCGCACGCCACCGGTCGACTCCAGCGTCCCGATGCGGGAGCGCAGGTCGTCTCCGACCAGCCAGAAGCGGGTGGGCATGGGGCGACCGTCCTCCAACAACGGGTGGTTGCGGATCACCACGGGTGCGCCGGCTCCGTCACGGACCACCACCTCGAAGCGCCCCCGCGGCCGCCGGCCCAGCAGGCCAGCCACCACCTCGTTGTCAGTGGTCCCGGTCGGGGGCGTGGTCTCTGCGTCCATGGTCGGAGCCGCTCTGAGGGCCTGACAGGTCCTAGAGCAGGATCAGGACGACCACCACGACCACTGCCACGGCGAGCAGCGTGGGCACCAGGCGCTTCAGGACAGGGGCTCCGGCGGCACCCAGCAGGTCGATCGCCTCCACCTCGGGGGCGTCCACCACACGGACTGCGGGAGCCTCGTCAGCCGTGGCACCGGCTTCGGCGCCATCAGCAGGGGCCTCCGCAGCTGCATCGTCGATCGCTACGTCGGCATCGGCCTCGTCGCTGGATGCGGCCATCAGGTCGCTCAGGTTGTCGGCGAACTGGCCCATCAACTTCTTCGAGACGTCGGCCATCACGCCACGCCCGAACTGGGCCACCTTGCCGGTCACGGTCAGGTCCGTCGTGACGGTCACCTTCGTACCGACGTCGGTCGCCTCCAGCTCAGCCGTGATGTCCGCTGCGGCGTTGCCCGCTCCCCTGGTGTCACGCCCCTCGGCGCGCAGGACAGCCCGGTAGCCGGTGTCATCGCGTTCCAGGAAGGAGGCGGCCCCCTTGTACTGGGCCGTGATCGGCCCGACCTTGATCTTGACCACGCCGCGGAACTCGTCGCCCTCGATCTCGAGCAACTGGGCTCCCGGAAGGCACGGAGCTATGCGCTCGACGTCGGTCAGCACGGACCACACCAGGCCGATGGGTGCGGCCACCTCGAAGTCATTGTTCAGTTCCACAGCCGCAGGTCCTCCAACGTGTCAATGTCTGCCGGATTTCCACCACAGGCTACTTCCACCACTTCAGACGCCCTCCGAACCAGCAACGACCTAGCTCCGGAATCGCCCGTCATGGGCAGTTCGCCCCAGAACCTGCGTCCGACCTTGGTCGGTGGCCTGCGAAACCCGTCGAACACCGCCACCACCAGAGAACCCGCGGCCCCGGCCACCGCCCGCCAGGCCTCGGCAGGAATACCGGGGGTGTCGGCCAGCCCCAGGACGATCGCCTCATGTCCGGCACGCTCGGCATGCTCCACGGCCAATCGGATAGAACCGGCCTGGCCATCCGCCCAGGATTCGTTGTGCAGCACGGTCGCCCCGGCGGGGATCACCACCGAGAGGTCGACCGGCCCGGTCACCACCACCATCTCGTCCAGCCCGGCAGCGGCCGCCGCGCCGATGGCGTGGGCTGCGAGGGGTAGACCGTCCAGGTCCGCCAGCAGCTTGTGGCCGGGGCCGGCCCACCGGGTACCGCCACCGGCGGCCAGCACGACTGCGGCGATGGTCCCGGTCCCGGGGGTGGTCACGGCGGGTCCTCAGTCGTGGATCGGGCCGTCGGTGTCCGAGAGAGCCCGGGCTGAACGACCGGTCCGCAGGGCGATGATCTCCGACATGACCGAGATGGCCGTCTCCTCGGGCGTGCGTGCGCCGATGTCTAGCCCTATGGGCGAACGCAGGCGGGCCATCTCGTCGTTGGTCACGCCGGCCTCGACGAGACGCCCGATGCGGTCCTCGTGGGTCCGACGGGATCCCATGACGCCGATGTAGCCGACCGACGTCCGCAGGGACGCCACGATGGCCGGCACGTCGAACTTGACGTCGTGGGTCAGCACGCAGATGGCGTCCCGACGTCGCAGGTCCGGCCCGACCTCGGCCAGCAGGCGGTCAGGCCAGTCCACGACGACCTCGTCGGCGAGGGGGAATCGCTGGGTGGTGGCGAAGACCGCACGGGCGTCGCACACCGTGACCCTGTAGCCCAGCACCTTCGCCACCCGCACCAGGGCGAGGGTGAAGTCGACCGCTCCGAAGAGGAACATCCTGGGAGGAGAGGCGAAGGCCTCTATGAACACCCGCAGGGACCCCTCTCGGGCCTCACCATGCTCTCCGTAGTTCCGGACGCCGCTGCGGCCGGCAGCCAGCTCACCCAGGGCGTCACGTGCGACGACCCGATCCAGATCCTCGTCGCCGAGGGTCCCGTCGACCTCAAGCTCGTCGGCCGCTGGCCGATGGACCATGAGCTTGGCACCGGCACGCGGGCCGTCCAGAACGGTCGCCAGCGCCACGGGCACCTCGTCGCGTAGAAGCGCCGTCAGACGGTCGAATATCGGGGTTTCGGACAAGGGTCGGATCCTCGACTACCAGTCCAGCGGTTCGATGAAGAGGTGGATGGTGCCACCGCAGGTCAGGCCCACGGCGAACGCCTCGTCATCGCTGTAGCCGAAGGTCACCATGCGCCGGTCGCCGGTTGCGAGCACCTCCAAGGCCTCCACCACCACGGCGCCCTCTACGCAGCCTCCAGAGACCGAACCCGCCACCTGCCCGTCCTCGGTGACAGCCATCGATGCGCCCGGGAGGCGTGGCCCGGAACCCTCGAGGTCCACGACACGGGCGATCGCCACACGCCGTCCCTGACGGCGCCAGCGCTCGAGGTCTTTCAGGATCTCCCGCATCGGCCTCAGGCTAGGGGCCGACCGCTGCGCTAGAAGAGCACCGCTGCGCTAGAGGAGCTTGGAGATGACGGTGCCGAAGTCCGAGGGCCGTTCGACCACGGTCACCCCGGCGTCCCTCATGATCTGGATCTTCTCGGCGGCCGACTCGCCCGCCCCCGTCACGATGGCGCCGGCGTGGCCCATGGTCCGACCCTTGGGGGCCGAGAGGCCGGCGATGTAGGCGACAACCTTCTTGTGCATGTGGTCGCGTGCGTACGCCGCAGCTTCGGCCTCCTGTGGGCCGCCGATCTCGCCGATGACGACGACGATGCTGGTGTCAGGGTCCTGCTCGAAGGCCTTCAGGTGGTCGGTGAAAGAACTGCCGTTGATCGGATCGCCACCGATTCCGACGCTGGTGCTGACGCCGATGCCGACGGCCTTCAACTGGGAGGCGGCCTCGTAGCCGAGCGTCCCGGACCTGCCGATGATACCGACCGGGCCCTCGGCGTAGATGTGGCCGGGCATGATGCCCAAGAGGGCCTTACCGGGGCTGATAACGCCGGCACAGTTCGGGCCCAGGAGCGTCATTCGCTTCTCGACCCGCTTGGTCCGCATGTAGCGCTTGACCTTCATCATGTCCTGGGCGGGGATGCCGTCCGTGATGCACACGCAGTGCCGGATGCCGGCATCGGCGGCCTCCATGATGGCGTCGGCGGCGAATGGTGGCGGAACGAACACGATGCTGGCCTCGGCACCGGTCTCGTTCACGGCGTCCTTCACGGTGTCGAACACAGGGAGCCCCAGGTGGTCGCTGCTGCTCTTGCCCGGAGCGGTACCACCGACCAGGTTCGTGCCGTATTCGATCATCTCCTCGGCGTGGAACGTGCCCATGCGCCCTGTGAACCCCTGGACGATCACCGGGGTCTTCTCGTTGACGATGATGCTCATGGCTAGTTGGCCTCCCATGAAACGGCGGACACTGCTCGCTCGCCGGCCTCGGCCAGCGTCTCGGCCGTGATCAGCTCCAACTCGCTCTCGGCGAGGATGCGACGCCCCTCCTCCACGTTGGTGCCGGCCAGCCTGACCACCACCGGTACCTTCACGTCCAGTTCGGTCATCGCCTTGACGACGCCCTCGGCGACCCAGTCGCACCGGTTGATGCCGGCGAAGATGTTCACCAGGATCGCCTCGACCCTGTCGTCGGAGAGCACCAGCTTGAAGGCCTTCGAGACCCGGTCGGGCGATGCGCCACCACCGATGTCCAGGAAGTTGGCCGGCTCGCCGCCAGCCAGTTGGATCATGTCCATGGTCGCCATGGCCAGGCCCGCACCGTTGATGATGCAGCCGATGTTGCCATCCAGGCCGACGTAGCTCAGCCCGCGGTCCGCTGCGTTCATCTCGCGGGGGTCCTCCTGGGACTTGTCCCGTAGCTCGGAGACGTCCTGGTGGCGGAACAGGGCGTTGTCGTCGAAGCTCATCTTGGCGTCCAGGGCCAGCAGGCGACCCTCTTCCGTGACGACCAGCGGGTTGATCTCCAACAGCGTGGCGTCCATGTCCCGGAATGCCCTGTAAGCGCCCAACAGGAGGTTCTCGGCCTGGGAGATGAGCGAGGAGTCCAGGCCGCAGGCGAAGGCTGCCCCTCGGGCCTGGAATCCCTGGAGTCCGACGGCCGGCTCGATCATGACCCGGGTGATGGCACCAGGATCCGTCTCGGCCAGTTCCTCGATCTCCATGCCGCCCGAACCCGACATGACGAGCACGATGCGTTCAGTCTGACGGTCCAGCACCATGGACATGTAGAGCTCGCGCTCGAAGGCGACCACAGGCTCGATGTAGAGGCGGTAGACGCCCTTGCCGCCCGGACCGGTCTGGGCTGTCACCAGACGACAACCCAGGAGGTCGTCGGCGGCCTCCCACACCTCGTTCTCGTCATTGCAGAACCGTATTCCACCGGCCTTGCCGCGGGCCCCCGAGTGGATCTGGGCCTTCACGACCCACTTGTCGCCGCCGATCTCCTTGGCCCGGTATGCGGCCTGCTCAGGGCTGTAGGCGAGGCCACCTGCTGGGATCGGCACGCCGTACCCCTCGAGCAGGGCCTTTGCCTGGTATTCGTGGATGTCCATGGCTCTGGTCTCCGTCCCCTTCTCGACTACTTGTCCTGGATGGCCGCGGCCTGGGCCACGACGTTCTCGGCCATGCGCGCCGACGCTGCGTCGATCATCCGGCCCTCCAACTGGGCGGCCCCCCTGCCCTCTGCTGCGGCCTCTGCGAGGGCGGCGATGATCCGATGTGCATGGTCGACCTCCTCGGCAGGAGGTGAGAAGACCTCGTTGGCCAACCCGATCTGGGAGGGATGGATGGCCCACTTGCCCTCGTAACCGAGCGCTGCGGCCCTACGGGCACCGTCCATATACCCGTCGGGGTCGTTGAAGTCGCCGAAGGGTCCGTCGATGGGTCGGAGGCCGTAGGCCCGACAGGCCACCAGCATCCGGGACAGGCCCTCGTGCCACTGGTCGCCCGGATAGTTCGGGTTCAGGCCACCGATGTTGGTGGTCCGTGCCCGGCAACTGGCCGCGTAGTCGGCGACACCGAAGTGCATGGCCTCCAGACGGGAGCTGGAGGTGGCGATGGCCTCCACGTTCGCCATGCCCAGCGTGGTCTCGATGAGCACCTCTATGCCGATCGGGTTGGTGAGGCCCATGGCCTCCTCGATCTGGGTCACCATGGCGTCGACCATGTAGACGTCGGCGGCCACGCCTACCTTCGGGATAAGGATGGTGTCGAGGTGCTCGCCGGCCTGCTCGACGACGTCCACCACGTCCCGGTACATGTAGTGGGTGTCTATGCCGTTGATCCGCACCGAGATGGTCTTGCCAAGGCCCCGCCAATCGATGTCGCGGAGGCCCTCGATCACGTTTCGGCGAGCCTGCTCCTTGTCGCCGGGGGCGACGGCATCCTCCAGGTCCAGGAACACGTAGTCCACGTCTGAGGCCGCTGCCTTGGCGAAGAGGGCCGGGTTGGAGCCGGGGACGGCCAGTTCACTGCGCTGCAGTCGCGGGCGGGCGGGGGCATATCGGGTGTGGCTCATGGTCGCTCCAATGGGGAGATGGCAGCAATCAGGCAGAGAAATGCACCGGTCCACCGATACGGCCCGAACGCCACCCCACGGCCGGACACCCCCCTGCGATTGCGGTCATTCTGCACCAATTTTTCCTGCGATTCAAGTAGGTGGAACCAGAAGGATGATTTCAGATAGGTTTTCATCATGTCACTAGTGACCTCCGTCACTCCCACCCGTGGATCCGAGCCCACCGACGCCGCCCTACGCGCCGACATCAGGCGCCTCGGGTACCAGTTGGGCAACACGCTCGTGCGCCAGCACGGCGAGGAACTCCTCGAAGCCGTGGAACGAACCAGGACCCTGACGAGGCACCTCCGGGAACCGGGCTCCAACCGGGACGTCACCACGGAGCTCCACGACGTATTCGACGACACGGACGTCTCCCACGCCATCCTCCTGGTCCGGGCGTTCACCGTGTACTTCCACCTCGCCAACGTCGCCGAGCAGGTCCACCGCATCGAGGACCTCAACAGCGGCTCGCCGAACTCCGCCAACCAGTTCGAGGAGACGGTCCAGTCCCTCGTGGACTCGGGCATCTCCCCGACCGACATCGCCGAGCTGGTCGGTCGGGCCGAACTCCGGCCGGTGTTCACGGCGCATCCCACCGAGGCCTCCCGAAGGGCCATCCTGGACAAGTTGGCCCAGGTCAGCAGCCTCATCGAGCAACGCCTAGACAGCCGTCGCACCGAGGCCGAACTACGCCGCATCGACCGGCGGGTCGAAGAGATCATCGAGGCCATCTGGCAGACCGACGAGCTCCGCCACGTTCGACCGGAACCTCTCGACGAGGCCCGCTCGGTCCTCTACTACCTGGACCAGACGGTCCGCGACGCCGTACCCGAACTCCTGGACGAGATGCAGGCGGCCCTGCGCTCCATTGGCCAGCATCTCCCCGAGGACCGCGTCCCGATCCGCTTCGGAACCTGGGTGGGTGGCGACCGCGACGGCAACCCCAACGTCTCGCCCGACACCACCGACCAGGTACTCGGGCTGCAACGCCGGCACGCCCTGGAGATCCTCGTCGCAGAGGTCATCGCCCTGGGCCACGAGCTGAGCGTCAGCACCCGGGTTCACGACGTGTCAGACGAACTCAGCTCGGCGGTCGAAGCGGACCGGAGGGCCCTCAAGGACATAGCGCGGCGCGTCGACTGGTCGGAGCCCTACCGGATCCGGTGCGAGGCCATCCGAAGGCGCCTAATCGCCACCTCCGACGGCGACACCAGCCGCAGCGGCTACCGCTCGCCCGCCGACCTGGACGCCGACCTGGCCGTGATCGAGGAGTCGTTGCGGGAAAACGGCGGGAGCCTCCTGGCCGACGGCGTAGTCTCGCGGGTCCGTCGGATCCTGCGGATGATCGGCTTCCACATAGCGACCATGGACGTCCGGGAGCACTCCGACCGCCACCACGAAGCCCTGACCACGCTGTTCACAGCCAACGACTTCGACTACGCCGCCACGTCAGCCGAGCAACGAGCCACCCTGCTGGCCGCCGAACTGGAGAGCAGGCGCCCCCTCGCACCTCCCGGCACCTCCGACGATGCTGGTGCACTCGCACTCTTCCGCATGCTCCGGAAGATCATGGACCGCGATGGCGACGAGGTCATCGAGAGCTACGTGATCTCCATGACCCAGGGCGTCCAGGACATCCTCGCCCCGGTCGTGCTGGCACGCGAGGTGGGGCTCATCGACCTGGTCCACGACACGGCCCGGATCGGGTTCGTTCCGCTGTTCGAGACGATCGGCGACCTTCGCTCCATCGGCCCGACCCTCAGGGCGCTGTTCGCCCTCGAGCCCTACCGGCGGATCGTGGACCTGCGGGGCGGCACCCAGGAGGTCATGGTCGGCTACTCGGACTCCAACAAGGATGGTGGAATCACCACGTCGCAGTGGGAGATCCACAAGGCCCTGAGGGCGATCCGGGAGATCTCCGACGAGACCGGCATCCCCATACGGGTCTTCCACGGGCGGGGCGGCACCATCGGCAGGGGCGGCGGTCCCACCCACGCCTCGATCCTCAGCCAGCCCAACGGCGTGCTGGACGGCGAGGTGAAGTTCACGGAACAGGGCGAGGTGATCGCCGACAAGTACGGCCATCCCGACATCGCTCGCCGCAACCTGGACCTGGCGTTCACGGCCCTCCTGGAGGCATCCCTTGCCCACCGGACGCCCCGGCACGACGAGGAGACCATCACACGGTGGTACTCGATCATGGACGACATGGCCGACGACGCCTATGCGGCTTACCGGCGCTTCGTGGAGACGCCCGGGCTGGTCGACTACTTCACCACGTCCACGCCGGTGGAGGAGCTGGGCGAGATGAACATCGGCTCACGCCCTGCGCGGCGACGCGGTGCCACGACCGGCATATCGGACCTGCGGGCCATCCCGTGGGTGTTCGGCTGGACGCAGTCCCGCCAGATCATCCCAGGCTGGTACGGGGCAGGTAGTGGCCTCGCCGCCTGCAGGGCCGCTGGCCACGGCGACGAGCTGAAGCTCATGTACAGGGACTGGCAGTTCTTCCGGACGTTCGTGTCGAACGTGGAGATGACCCTCACCAAGACCGACCTGTCCATTGCACGCCACTATGTGGAACGCCTGGTGGACCCGTCGCTGCACCACCTCTTCGACGCCGTCGAGGACGAGTACAACCGGACCGAGACCGAGATCCGGGCCATCACCGGTGCCGACCTCCTAGCCGAGAAGCCCATGCTGCGTCGGACGCTGGCCGTGCGCGACGCCTACCTGGATCCCCTCAACGTGCTCCAGGTGGAGATGCTCCAGCGGTCGCGCGGCGGACCCCCGGACGAGGAACTGCAGCGGGGACTCCTGCTGACCATCAACGGGATCGCCGCCGGCATGCGCAACACCGGCTGACCCGGCCACCACGAGTCAGTCGGCCAGGACCGTGACCAGGCTCCGGAGGGAGTCCAGCGAGTGCCCCTCCACGAACCGGTCGACGTGGGGCAACGCCGCCGCCATGCCACGCGCTACCGGCGCGTAGCCGGGCGATGCCTTCAGCGGATTCACCCACACCACCTGGTGGGCGACCCGGTGCAGGCGGCCCATCTGCTCCTCCATGACCGACGGCTCGCCCCTGTCCCAGCCATCCGAGAGGATCACCACCGTGGCCCCACGGGCCATTCCCGGAACGCCCCACCTGTCGTTGAACGCCCGCAGGCCGTCTCCCAGCCTGGTTCCACCCGACCAGTCGGTGACTGCCACGGCGGCCCGGGCCAGGGCAGCATCCGGGTCACGGGTGGAGAGCTCGCGGGTCAGGCGGGTCAGCCGGGTCCCCAGGGCGAAGGCCTCGACATCGCGACGCCCGACCATTGCGGCGTGCAGGAAGCGGATGAGAGCCCGGGCGTAGGGCTCCATGGAACCGCTCACGTCCAGCAGCAGGACGAGGCGGCGGGGACGCACGCCGGGTTCGGAGAAGGCCCGGTGCAGCGGCTCGCCGCCGGTCCGGAGTGCGGCCCGGACGGTCCTACGCAGGTCTGGTCGGCCACGATGGGCCACCGGACGCAGGCGCCTGGACCTGCGGGTGGCGCCGAAGAGCCGTAGGCCGCCCATCAGATCGTGGAGTTCGGCGAGCTCCTCCTCCGTGCAGTCGGCGAAGTCACGGGATGACAGCACCTCGGTCCGGGACCACCTCACGCTGATGTGGTCCCCGTCGCCGTCCGAAGCCCCTTCGTCGGCAGGTGGCACGTCAGCGTCCTCGGGGACATCCAGGAGGAGAGTGATGGTGGGCTGCTCAGGGGCTGTCCCGGAACCGGCCGCTGCGTCTAACCAGTGACGCTCGAAGGCCTCGTCGTAGGTGCCCACGTCCTCCGGGCGCCTAACCAGGGTCGCACGACCCGCCCAGTAGACGCCCGAACGGGTACCGGTCCCGACCTCCACCAGGGCCCGACCGAAGTCCAGGGTGCTGCCCAACGAAACGGCGATCCCGGCCCGCCTCAGGACGTCGACGAAGCCGACGAGATGGCGGTCCAGGGTGTGCCCGCCGTCGGCCGACACGAATCAGGCTCCGCGGAGCAGGCCGACCAGGTCTCCGAAGCCCCGGGACCGCAGGCGATCCTGATCCTCGCGGTACTTCAGCAGGGCACCAATGGTCGTCTCGAAGGCCTCGGCGTCGAGGTCGTCCACGCCGACCAGCACGAGGGCCTCGGCCCAGTCGAGGGTCTCAGCCACCCCCGGCGGCTTGTAGAGGCCCATGTCCCTCAACTCGGCCGCCACGACGGCGACGTCGCGGGCCAGCGCAGCGGGAACGTGTGGTGCCCGGACCCTCAGGATCTCCACCTCGCGTTCCACGTCCGGATGCTGGACCCAGTGGTAGAGGCAGCGGCGCTTCAGGGCATCGTGCACGTCGCGGGTCCGGTTCGAGGTGATGACCACGATCGGTGGAACCTCGGCCCGGAACGTGCCCAGCTCCGGGACCGTGATGGCGTAGTCGGAGAGGATCTCCAGCAGGAAAGCCTCGAACTCGTCATCGGCCCGATCCACCTCGTCGATGAGCAGCACCGGCGGCATGCCGTCCTCGCTGGAGAGCGAGCGGAGCAACGGGCGCCGCACCAGGAACTTCTCGGCGTAGAGCTCGTCGGTGATCTCCGAGACGTCCGAACCGGCTGCCCCGCCAGCCGCCTCGACGGCCCGCAGGTGCAGCAGCTGACGGGAGTAGTCCCACTCGTATACGGCCTGGGATGCATCCAGGCCCTCGTAGCACTGCAGGCGGATGAAGTCGCCGCCCGACCAGGTAGCCAGGGCCCGGGCCACCTCCGTCTTGCCCACCCCGGCCTCGCCCTCGAGGAGAAGCGGTCGGCGGAGGCGCAACGCCAGGAAGATCGCCGTGGCGAGCCCCTCATCGGCGAGGTAGTCCTGGGCTGCGAGCGCCGAAACCACACCGTCCACCGAGCCCACGCCGCGGATGTCGATGGGGCCGGTCATGCCATCAGGCTACGGCGTGGCGTTCCCGGGCCGATCGCCCACCCGGGGCTCAGGTCAACGACCCGCTTCCTCCAGGCCCCGACGGGTGAGGACCCGGGCGAGGTGACAGCGGTAGTCCACTCCTGCGTTCAGGTCGCTCGGCGGCTCCAGGCCATCTGCAGCCGCAGCCGCAGCATCGGCTGCAGAGGCGCCCGAGGCGATCGCCGCCTCCACGCCAGAAGCCCGCACGGGGCGCGAATCCATGTTCACCAGGCCCACGCCGTAGCGGCCGCCGTCGACCATCACCGCGGCGCCGACGATGGCCCAGTCCTGGGCCCGTCGGTTGAACTTCTGGAAGGACCAGGTGGCATCGGGTGCCTTCGGGATTCGAATCTCGGTGAGGAGCTCGTCCTCGCCGATGGCCGTCTCCAGGAAGCCAGTGAAGAAGTCGTCCACGGCCACCTCCCGGGAGCCGGACGGACCCTGGATGACCATCGACCCACCGAGGGCAATGATGGCCGCAGGCAGGTCCGAGGCCGGATCTCCGTGTGCGAGTGCCCCCCCGAGGGTTCCACGGTGGCGGACCTGGGGGTCGCCGACCTTCAGGGTGGCGGCTGCCAGCAGGCCGGCCTGGCTGCGGACCAGGTCGCTGGTCTCGACGTCGCGGTGCCTGGTGAGCGCACCGATGGCCAGCGCGTCACCGTCCTCGCGCACGTAGGAGAGGTCCGTCAGGCGACCGATGTCGACCACGACCGCCGGGGCCGCCAGCCGGTACTTCATGAGGGGAAGCAGAGAGTGCCCGCCGGCCAGGAGCTTGGCCTCGTCTCCGTGCTCGGCGAGGAGGGAGAGGGCGTGCTCGGCAGAGGTGGCCAGCTCGTACTCGAAGGCGACCGGGATCATCGGGAACCACCAGCCGCCTGCAGGACCGCCGCCACGATGTTGTGGTAGCCGGTGCAACGGCAGAGGTTCCCCTCGAGACCCTCGCGCACCTCGGCCTCGGTCGGGTCGGGAACCTCGTCGAGCAGCGAGACCGCCGCCATGACCATCCCCGGCGTGCAGTAGCCGCACTGCAGGGCATGGCACTCGTGGAAGGCCTGCTGCATCGGGTGGAGGGCCTCACCGTCGGCCAGGCCCTCGATCGTGGTGAGGTCCTGTCCATCGGCCTGTACGGCGAGCATCGTGCACGACTTCACGGCCTCGCCGTTCACATGGATGGTGCAGGCACCACATGAAGACGAATCGCAACCGATGTTCGTACCCGTCAGGCCGGCGTCTTCGCGGATGAAGTGAACGAGCAGCGTGCGCGGCTCCACGTCATGGGAGACGTCCACCCCGTTGATGGTCATCGAAACCTGCATCATTATCCCTTCCCGGGCCTGGTGGCACCCGACGTTCACCACGTCGGTGCCGAGGCCGTGGACACTAGTGCCGCCCCCGGATGGGGCTGCTACTCACGGAGCCATCTTTCCAAGCGACCGACCGGCGGACAGGCCGGTCACCACGACCATGGCGACAAGCGCCACCACCCCCGGCCACGTCGTCGACCACGCAAGGGGTCCGAGGAAGCCCTGGCGTGCGAACTGCAGCACGTCCGTCAGCGGATTCACCCCTGCAACGACCCTCAACCAGCCCTCCATGAAGTGGAGTGGCACCTGGCCGGTGGACATGAACATCGAGCTGAACCCCACGACCTGGACCAGCATCATCGAGCGCATGGTCCGCAGCCGGTATGCGAAGGTGAGGCCCAGCAGGCAGAAGACCACGGCCATTCCCACCGTCGCCGCGTAGAGACAGACCAGGCCAAGCGGGCCACCCCTGAGCGACAGGCCGCCCAGGGAGGAAGCCAGGAGGACCGCCGTGGTCGGGATGAAGGAACGGAGGCCGGAATAGGCAGCCGTACCCAGGAGGATGGGAAGTCGGCTTCCCGGAGACAGCAGCAGCCGGTCGAAGAACCCGTTCTCGATGTCATCGGCCGCCGAGGCGGCGCCGCCTATCCCGGCGAAGACCGAACCCTGGAGGGCCGCGTACGGCGCCATCCAGTCGTACACGTTCGACGCCCCGTAGCCCTCGATGCGGGACAGGGAGCTGAAGGCGCCCGTGAAGCTGACGATGAAGAAGAGGGGCATGACCAGGGTCGGGATCACGAGCGACGGCCGGGCCACCATCCTCGCCATCCCCCTACGGGCCAGCGCCACCACCACGGCAGCGCCATGGCCCAGCCCGCCGGTACCCCGGGCGACCCGACGGTAGGCCACCACGGCGGTCATGACCGGCCCAGCTTCCGGTGGAGGGCCCGGACTGCCAACGACACGGTCACCAGGGTGACGGCTGCGGGAACCGCCATGGCCTGGATGGCATCACCAGCCGACCATCCGCTGATGACCAGGCGGCGCGTCGGGTCGATTACCCAGGTGATCGGGTTGTTCTCCGCCACCACCCGGAACCAGCCCGACATGAGAGCCGTCGGGAAGAACGCAGAGCTCATGAAGATCCCGACGAAGACCAGCGGGAAGGTGGCCGCCACCGCCTCCTGGGACCCCGTCCTTATGGCCAGGACCTGACCGAGGCCGCCGATGGCCAGGACCAGAAGGGCCGCCACGGCCATGATGACCAGCACGGCGACCGGTCCACCCTTCACCTCCGCGCCGAAGGCCAGGAACACCGCCACGAGGATCGCCGCCTTGATGGCAGCTACCAGAGAAGCGCCAGCCAGGCGACCCAGCAGGATCGGGAACCGGGCCACCGGGGATGCCACGAGGCGATCGAAGAAGCCGTTCTCGATGTCGAGGGCCAGCTCGGTCCCGGCGGCAGTGGCGCCGAACGACACGGCCTGGACGACGCAGGCGGGGAGGATGAAGTCCAGGAAGGAGTCCACCTCCGGGAAGCCTGGCATGGCGAGCGCCCGCGAGAACTGTTTCGAGTAGACGGCGGCCAGCAGCAGGGGGAAGACGAGACCCGGAAGCACGTTCAGCAACTGCCGACGCTCGGCCACCACCGAGCGTCGCGCCAGCTCGATCGTCTGGCGCAAGGCCATGGCCGGACCCGATACCGCCGACACAGGGATCGTCCTCACGACCCGTCCCCGGCACCCTCCAGGCGGCGGCCGGTCGCCTCGCCGAAGACGTCGTCGAGGCTCGGGGCGTCCAACTCCAGGTGCTCCACCACGACACCGGCCCCGTCGAGGGCCCTGACAGCGTCGGCGACCCGGGTGGCGCCCCCTTCCAGGCCTATGGCGACCCGGTCCTCCCTCGCCGGTCGATCCGGGCCGAAGGCCGCCAGGGCAACCCGGGCGGCCTCCACGAACTCCGGCCGGACGTCGATCCGCAACGTGGGCGAACCGATCGACGCCTTTAGCGCCTCGGGGGTTCCCTCCCGCACGAGTCTTCCGGCATCGATGATGGCGATCCGGTCGGCCAACTGGTCGGCCTCCTCGAGGTACTGCGTCGTGAGGAACACGGTGGTCCCGTGCTCGGTGTTGAGACGCCGCACCTCCTCCCAGAGTGCCTGTCGGCTGGTCGGGTCGAGACCGGTGGTGGGCTCGTCCAGGAACAGGATCTCCGGCTGGTGGACAAGCGCCATGGCGAGGTCCAGGCGTCGTCGCATCCCCCCGGAATAGGTACCTACCCGACGATCGGCGGCAGCGGTCAGGCCGACGCGCTCGAGAAGCTCTGCGCCGCGGGTCCTGGCCACGACCCTGGGGATCCCGTGCAGCACCGACTGCAGGCGGATCAGCTCACTACCGGTCATCAGCGGGTCGATGGCTGCATCCTGGAGCGCCACGCCGATGGTCCTCCGAACGGCAGCCGACCCGGTGACCACGTCATGTCCGCTGACCGTGGCCGTTCCGGCGGTCGGCCGGAGCAGCGTCGTGAACATCCTCACGACCGTCGACTTGCCGGCCCCGTTCGGTCCGAGGAAGCCGAACACCTCGCCGGGAGCCACCGAGAGATCGATCCCGTCGACGGCCCTGATGTCGCCGAAGGTGCGGACCAGCCCCTCGGCCTCGACCGCCGGCCTCACAACCATGAACCGGGCTGCTGTGGGCTCATGCGCCGTGGATTGCCGCCCAGACCTTCCGCGGGGTGAGCGGAACGTCCAGATGGGTCACCCCGAGGTGCGCTATCGCATCCAGGACAGCGCTCTGGACGGCTGGCGTGGAGCCGATTGCGCCGGATTCTCCGATCCCCTTCACCCCGAGGGGGTTGTTGGGCGTCGGCGTCTCGAGGGACACCAGTTCGAATGACGGCAGCTCGGCCATGGAAATGATGCCGTAGTCGGCGAAGTTGGTCGTCTGCGGGTTGCCGTCGGCGTCGTAGGAGACCTCCTCCATGAGGGCCTGTGCGACGCCCTGCGCTATCCCGCCATGACGCTGCCCCTCCACGATCACCGGGTTGATGATGCGGCCGGCGTCGTCGCAGGTGACCATACGCTCGAGCCGTACGTGGCCGGTCTCCACGTCCACCTCCACGACCGCCACGTGGGTGCCGAACGGATACGAACAGAGCCGGGTCTCCTTGGATTCGGCGTCCAGCAGGCCCTTGTCCGCCGCCGCCGCCACCTCTGCCCAGCTCCTCGTCACGGATGGCGAGCCCACTACATGGAAGCCACCCGCCTCCGAATCCAGGACCACGTCGGAGACGTCTGCCTCCAGGAGGTCGGCAGCGACCCTCCGGGCCTCGTCCACCACCGCCCCGGCGGCGTCGTGGATGGCCGAACCGCCCAGCTGGGTGGACCGTGAGCCCATGGTTCCCCCGCCATGCGGGACGAGGTCTGTGTCGCCCTGGACGAAGTCGATGTCGTCGACGTCCATGCCCAGCCTGTCGGCGGCGATCATGGAGAAGGTGGTCATGTGGCTCTGGCCGTGGCTGAGTGAACCCGAATAGATGCGGGCCCTCCCTTCGGGGGTGATCTCCACGCGCCCGAACTCGTCGCCACCGGGTGCCGGCCCGGCCGTCACCTCCACGTAGGTGGCGACGCCGATGCCCATCTGCGACGGCCCACCGGCGGCCCGCCGACTGGCCTGCTCGGCCCGCAACTCGTCGTAGCCGGCCGCCTCCAAGGCCAGGTCCAGGCTGGCCTCGTAGTCGCCGCTGTCGTACTCGGTGCCCACGCCGGTGGTGACCGGGAAATCCTCGGGCTGGAAGAAGTTGAGGCGTCGCAGGTCGATCGGATCCATACCGATCTCAGCGGCGAAGAGTTCGATGGCCCGCTCGACGGTCAGCGTGGCCTCGGGTCGACCGGCACCCCGGTATGCCTCGGTGGGCGTGGTGTTGGTGATAACCGACCGGGCGCCCGTCTCGACGTTGGGGATGTCGTACACGCCGACCGTCATAGGCAGGGTGAACATCGGCAGGAAGGCCCCGAGCCGGGCGTAGGCCCCGCTGTCCACGAGGGCATCCAGCCTGTAGTGGGTGATGTCCCCGTCACGGGTGCCGCCGATGCCGAAACGATGCACGTGGCCCCTGCCGGGCCCCATTGCGTTCATGTTCTCGGTCCGGGTCTCGAACCACCTGACCGGTCGACCCACCTTTGCCGCCAACCACGGCAGGAGGGCGTCCTCGGGGTACGGCGAGATCTTGGCTCCGAAGCCACCGCCCACGTCGGGCACGATGACCTGGATGCCGCCGGCGGCCTGCTCGCCGTAGAGCGCCTGCAAGGCCTCCTTCACACCGTGCGGACCCTGGTTGGACATCCACACGACCAGTTTGTCGCCCTCCCATGCAGCCGCCGTGGAACGAACCTCGATCGGAGCCGCAGACGTCCTCTGGTGCACCACGCGCCCCTCGACGACCGCCTCGCAGCCGGCGAAGAAGGAACCGTCGGTGATGCCGGTTGCCATCCCCAGCAGCGCGAAGTCGACGGCCACGTTGGTACCCACCTCGGCAAAGACGACGTTCTCGTCGGTGAGCGCTTCCTCGGGATCCACCACCACGGGCAACGGGTCGTAGTCGACGAAGACCGCCTCCGCTGCGTCCTCTCCCTGGGCGGCGAGTTCCGTAAGGACCACGGCGACGCACTCCCCCACGAACCGCACCGTGTCGGTGGCCAGGATCGGCCGATTCAGCATCGGCTCGGGGAAGGCCGGCACCATCCCGGGAAGGACGGTCGGCCCATCCAGGTCGGCTGCCGTGAAGACGCCCACCACCCCGGGAAGGCCCACCGCCTCCGAGGCGTCAACCGTGATCCTGGCATGGGCCATCGTGGAACGCACGTAGGTGGCATGCACCGCCCCGGCCAGGCGGGGGTCGCCCACATCGGCGGTGTAGGTCGCCCCGGTGGTCAGGAAGCTCCGATCTTCACGCCTCAGGACGCGGTTGCCGATGATGCTGCTCACTGTCAGACCTCCCAGGGGTGCCGCGGTGATGACGAGGGTCGTGACCGTAGCCCGGGCCATGCAGCGCGCCCGTGCCGGAGACTGCTCCGGCGGTTACCCGGTCCAGTCCCCGAACGGCCAGATCCCCGGCACCGCACGCTCGACACGTGGCGGAGGAAGCACCGCGTAGGCCTCCTCGTCAGGCAGGACGAGGTTGTAGTCGGATCGGGCCCGCCGCTCGATCTCCTCATCGGTGTTCAGTGCGTCGATGCGGTCCTCGTAGCCCGAGTTGAGGGCCTCCACCTCGAGCACCTGAACCTGTAGGTCGGCCGTGCGCTCACGCTGCTCCAGCCAGTCCCGGAACGGAACGACGCCCAGAGCAAGCGCGGCGGCGACCCCGGTCAGGGTGATGGCCAGCAGCGAGAGCCGACGCGTGGTTCCCGGACCCACCAACTCAGTGGCCGGCGAGGGCGGCCCCGCCCCTGAAGGCGGCCGCCTCGCCCAGCATCTCCTCGATCCGGAGGAGTTGGTTGTACTTGGCCACCCGGTCGCTACGGGCAGGGGCGCCGGTCTTGATCTGGCCACAGTTGGTGGCCACCGCCAGGTCCGCGATCGTCGTGTCCTCGGTCTCGCCGGAACGGTGCGACATGACCACGGTCCAACCGTTGGCGTTGGCCATCTCGACGGCCTCCAGGGTCTCGGTGAGCGTCCCGATCTGGTTCACCTTCACCAGGATCGAGTTGGCCACCCCGAGCCGAATGCCGCGCTCGAGGCGCTCCACGTTCGTGACGAACAGGTCGTCGCCCACCAGCTGCACCCTGTCGCCGACCAGCCCGTGAAGTGCCGCCCAGCCGTCCCAGTCCTCCTCGGCCATGCCGTCCTCGATTGACACGATCGGATACCGGTCTGCCAGGTCTGCCAGGTAGGCGGCCATCTCGTCGGGTGCCAGCGTCCGGCCCTCGCCCGCAAGGTTGTAGGCGCCGTTGGAGAAGAACTCGGTCGAGGCGACGTCCAAGGCCAGGGCCATGTCCTCACCCGGGGTGAGGCCGGCCCTCTCGATGGCCTCCATCAGGAGCTGCACCGCCTCCTCGTTGGATCCGAGGTTCGGGGCGAACCCGCCCTCGTCGCCGACCGAAGTGGAGAGGCCCCGGTTCGACAGCACCCCCTTCAGTACGTGGTAGCACTCGACGCCCCATCGGAGGCCCTCCGAGAACGAGGTCGCACCCACCGGCATGAGCATGAACTCCTGCAGGTCCACGTTGTTGTCGGCGTGCTCACCACCGTTCAGAACGTTCAGCATCGGCACCGGGAGGACATGGGCGTTGGCCCCACCCACGTACCGGAAGAGCGGCGCATCAGCATCGGCGGCGGCGGCACGGGCGCTGGCCAGAGACACGCCCAGGATGGCATTGGCGCCGAGGCGACCCTTGTCGTCGGTGCCGTCGGCATCACAGAGGGCCTGGTCGACGGCCCGCTGGTCATAGGCATCCATGCCCCGCACGGCTGCAGCCAGCTCGCCGTTCACGTTGGCCACGGCGGTCGTCACGCCCTTTCCACCCCAGGCCTCTCCGCCGTCCCGCAGCTCGACGGCCTCGAACATTCCCGTAGACGCACCGCTCGGCACGATGGCACGCCCCGTCGCTCCAGAGTCCAGGAGGATGTCCACCTCAACGGTCGGATTACCCCGGCTGTCCAGGACCTGTCGCCCGCTAACGACCTCAATGCTGCTCACGACTGCCTCCTCGGCGCCAGGTGCCGAATCTCGCTCTCAACGGACCACCGGGAACGCCCCGGACGGCCAGCATCCACGATACGACGCTAGCCGTGCCCGGTGGTTGCGGTACCCCGCCCCCGATAGGCAGCGACCGCCCCGGGTTCGGCGTCACGCAGGTCCACGCCGTCAGTGGCGGCCATGGCCTCCACGGCCCTCACCTCGGCCGTGAACCTGGCCACGGCTCCTCGGAGTGCCTCCTCGGCGTCCACGCCGGCGTCCCGGGCGGCGACGGCCATCCCGAGCAGGAGGTCGCCGAGGACATCGCCATCTGCAGGAACCGGGACGGCCGGCACCCCGGGGGCCATGCCCACCCCGGCAGCCCGGCGAATCACCTTCTGGGCTGCAGCCAGGGCCGGGAGGGTGGGAGGTATCCCGTCGAGGCTCGAGTCCCGACCCTTTTCCGCCTGTTTGATCCGGTCCCAGTTGGCCAGCACCGTTCCGGCATCGTCGGCCTCGACGTCTCCGAACACGTGGGGGTGCCGGTGGCGGAGCTTGTCGTGGATCCCCCTGGCAACGTCTGCCAGGTCGAAGCGCCCGTCGTCTGCGGCAATGCGGGAATGGAACACCACCTGGAAGAGCAGGTCGCCCAGCTCCTCCTCAACGGCATCGGATCCGTGCCCGGTCGCCTCGTCGAACCCGTCCAGGGCTTCGAGGACCTCATGGGCCTCCTCCAGGAGGTGCGGCCTCAGCGAGGTGTGGGTCTGGTCGGCGTCCCACGGACACTCCCGTCGCAGGATCGCGACCAGCTCGGCGAACCGCTGCAACTCGACTGCTATCGGTGCGGCCATCCGGGGAACGAATAACGAGGTGAGGTGGTCCGCGACGACGGCTCCCGTCATCTCATCCCAGGCCACCGGGAAGATCCTCTCGTCGGGACCGCCCAGCCCCTGCAGCACGATCACCGGTTCCTCCGGCGGATCGGAAACGGATGCCACCAGGTCGGCGAGCACCTCGGCGCTGTCCACCTGGGCCACCAGCAACGGCCCCCGTTCGCCTGCCGCCTCCACCGGGAACCGCCTGCCGTCCACGATCCGGACCCCGTCGGCCAGCGGATCAATGCCGAGGCGAACCCAGGCCAGGTCCACGAAGGAGAGAGCCGGGACGAGCTCCACGTCAACGCGGTCGTCGGCCAGCAGCAGCTCGACGGTGTGCTCTGCCACCATCGGCGATCCGGGCACGGCGTAGAGCACCCTTCCATGGGCCTCGGCGGCGGCCACCACCTCATCGACCACGCCGGAGTACACCGCCTCGAAGCTGGCGGCGGTCTCATAGTGGTGGTCCAGGGGCACAACGTCGTCGCCCAGAACGCCGACCGACGGGTGCCGCGCCGTCCGCACGTACCTGTGCCGGTGGTCGGCTACCGCATCGAGGGTCGCCGTGTTGCAGAGATCGGGTCCGGCAGGCCCGAGGCCGACCACGGTGACGCCGGGTCGACGGAAGGTCACGACCCCAGCCGAGCGAGGGCAGGCGCCAACGGCCCGGCGGGAGGCGCCACCCGACCAACTGCGCTGTCCCATATGCCGTACCGGGCATCCACCTGGATCTCACGGCTCAGCCCGGCCGCCTGCAGCAGGGCGGCAGACCTCCTCGGACCGAGTGCATCGAACGGCACCGGGTCGACGGTTCGTACCTCGTCGATGCGGATCACGTGGAACCCGAACTGGCTGGGCACGGGCCCGACGAGGCTGAGGCCCTCGGCGAGCGCACCCAGTACCGCCCTCTCGAACGTGGGCACGAAGGCGCCAAGCGGAACACAGCCGAGCGAACCACCGGCCTGACCTGAACCCGGGTCCTGGGACACGGCGACGGCCAGCGCAGCGAAGTCGGCACCGGTGTCGAGGAGGTGGATGACACCATGGGCGTCGTCCTCCAGGGACACGAGGATGTGGCTGGTGCAGAGTTCGTACGAGAGGAGCCCGACGTGAGCCTCATAGGCGGCCCGCACCCCGGGACCGCCGGCCTCGACCAGGTCCAGGGCGGCCTGCCATCCGATCAGGCGTGGCAGCGACAGGTCACCTGGATCCATGCCGGCAGCCAGCAGTCGGTCACGCGCCGCAGACCGCTCATCGGACGTGGCCACCACGTCGTACCCGGCCAGGAGGTCAACCAGCGCCTCGTACTGGACGAAGCGGTCAACCACCCCCGCTGTCGTCGCCGCGTCCATCGTGGCATCGGACGACGTGCCTGTCACCTCGGCCACGAGATCGGCCACGCCGTCACGGTCCAGGGTGCTGTCACCAACCCTCACGGCCACGACCGATGAGCCGCAGGCCGATGCCACCACGGCCACGGCCAGGAGCAGCACCAACCGGCGGCTGTACCTGGCGAACGGAAAGTGGGCGGTACGCATCACGAAGGATCGATGCTACGCCGCTGCTCAGCCTTCGGCGTCGCCACCGGAGGCCGTGCTCGCAGCACCCGACGTCGGCACCAGGTCCTCGAGCATCCCGGTCAGGGTCGCCACCATGTCGCCCTTCCGGAGCGGCAGGATCAGTTGGCGTGGCGCCTCCTTGTAGCGGGCGTCACGGTGCAGGCGCCCAAGTCGGGTCTGGCGGCTGAGCGGGAGGACCACTGGCGAACAGCGGGCCATGAACTCCGGACCGCCGAGGCCGGGCCCCTTCGTGACCACCACCTCGGTGATCCCGCGGGCCACGCAGGCGGTCCGCAGGCCGGCCACCGACAGGAGCGTCTTGACCGGCTTCGGCAGCGGACCGTAGCGGTCCTCCCACTCGGCACGCAGGGCCTCGACGCCGTCGGCATCGGCGGTGACACCAGCGGCGGCCAGCTTTCGGTACGCCTCCAGGCGCAGGTCGTTACGAGACACGTAGTCCTCGGGCAGGTGGGCATCCACGGGGACCTCCACCCGTATCTCAGGCAGTTCGTCAATCACCGTGCCGGCCAATTCGGCGACTGCCTCAGTGACCATCTGGCAGTACAGGTCGTAGCCCACGGCCGCCATGTGGCCGCTCTGACCGGTACCCAGGAGGTTGCCGGCGCCGCGGATCTCAAGGTCGCGCATCGCGATCCGGAAGCCGGAGCCCAGCTCGGTGGTCTCGCCGATGGTGCGGAGCCTCTCGTGGGCCTGCTCGCTGAGGGCCCTGTCCGGAGGGGTGAAGAGGTAGGCATATGCCCGCTGGCCGGCCCGACCCACCCGGCCTCGCAGCTGGTGGAGCTGTCCGAGGCCCAGCAGGTCGGCCCTGTCCACGACCAGGGTGTTGACGGTCGGCATGTCGATCCCCGACTCGATGATCGTGGTGCACACCAGCACGTCGTACATGCCTTCCCAGAAGTCCATGACGGTCGACTCCAGCGATGCCTCGTCCATCTGGCCGTGGGCCACGACCACCCTCGCCTCCGGCACCATCTCTCTGACACCGGCAGCGACACGGTCGATGTCCTGGACCCGGTTGTGCACGAAGAAGACCTGACCCTCCCGAAGCAGCTCGCGCCGGATGGCCTCGGCAACCGGCCGCTCGTCGTAGTCCCCCACATAGGTCAGGATCGGCTGCCGGTCGGCCGGTGGCGTGTTCAGGAGGCTGAGGTCGCGTATGCCGGTGAGCGACATCTCCAGGGTGCGCGGGATGGGCGTCGCCGTCAGGGTGAGCACGTCCACGTCGGCCCGGAGCTTCTTGATCGACTCCTTGTGGCTGACCCCGAAGCGCTGCTCCTCGTCGACGACCAGCAGGCCCAGCCGCTTAAGCCGGACCTGCTCGGAAAGCAGGCGGTGCGTGCCGATCACCACGTCCACCGACCCGTCGGCCAGGCCGAGGGTGACACGCCGTGCCTCCGCCGTGGTCAGGAACCGGCTGAGCACCTCCACCCGAATCGGATACGGGGCGAAGCGGTCGCGGAAGGTCTGGCCGTGCTGCTGTGCCAGAAGGGTGGTCGGCACCAGCACGGCCGCCTGACGCCCGTCCTGCACGGCCTTGAATACGGCTCGGAGCGCCACCTCGGTTTTGCCGAAGCCGACGTCGCCGCACACCAGGCGGTCCATCGGCACGGGGCGTTCCATGTCGGCCTTGACGTCCTCGATGGCCTGCAGCTGGTCCGGAGTCTCCTGGTATGAGAAGGCCTGCTCCATCTCCCTCTGCCAGGGAGTGTCCTCCGCGAAGGCGTGGCCGACCGTAGTGACACGGGCCTGGTACAGGACGACCAGTTCCTGGGCGATCTCGGCAACCTCGGAACGCACCTTCGCCCTGGTCTTGTGCCAGTCGGCGCCACCCATCCGGCTGAGGCTCGGGGTGGTTCCACCCGTGTGGGGCCGGATGGCGTCGATCTGCTCCGTCGGCAGGTAGAGGCGATCGTCGCCCCGGTACTCGAGCAGCAGGTAGTCGCGCTCGACGCCAGCGAGGGTGCGGGTCACCAGTCCCGCGAAGCGAGCAACGCCGTGCTGCTCGTGGACGACGTGGTCCCCGGGCGAGAGATCCTCGAATATGCGGACGGCGGCGCTGCGCCGCGGTCTTGTCCGACGTCGGGTCCTACGCCTTCCGGTCAGCTCGGTCTCGGTGACCACTGCCAGGCGGGAACCGGACAGGACGAAGCCGCGCTCCACCGGCGCCACGACCAGCGAGGCCCCAGGCCCCCGCACGTCAGCGTCGTCGTCGATGCCGACAGGGGTGACCTCGATGCCGGCTTCGCGCAGGCGGCGAACCAGTTGCTCGGCGGACCCCGCCCCGTCTGCGGAGACCACCACCCTGTGGCCCTCGGCCAGCAGGCGTCGGAGTCGGCCCGGCACGCCCTCAGCATCCTCGACCACCATGTCGCGGCCCCACCCGGCGGCGGCGATCGTGTCCACCCCCGGACCGTCGGGCACGGAGTCGATCGTCCAGACCGGCGCACCCGTGTGAACCAGGAGGCGCTCCCAGTCGGTGTGCAGTCGGGGGAACCCGACGCCGTCAGCCCCCCAGGTAGTGGCGAGGCTGGACGCGAGGTCGGCCTCCTCCGCCTGCAGGTCGGCAATGCGGTCCCGCAGGCGCCGTGGCTCCACGGCGACCACGAGGGCGTCATCGTCCACGAGGTCGAAGAGCACCCGCTCTTCCCCGGACAGCCACGGCAGCCACGACTCCATGCCGTCGAAGAGCTCGCCGTCGGCCAGCCGGTTCCACTGCTCGACACCCCACGGCTGCTCGGCCACGAGCGCTGCCGCACGCTGGCGCACGGCCTCATCCGGGATCAGCTCCCTGCAGGGGTGGATCTCGACGACAGACCTGGGAACCGTGGCCCGCTGATCGGCCACGCCGAACTCCATGAGGCGGTCCACCTCGTCGCCGAAGAGGTCGATGCGGACCGGCGCCTCGGCTGTCGACGGCCAGACGTCGAGGATGGATCCCCTCACGGCCAGCTCGCCCCGGTGCTCCACCTGGTAGCCGCGGCGGTACCCGATGGCTACCAGGTCGGCCACAAGCGTCGTCTGGTCGATGATGTCGCCCGGTCCCAGGAGGATGGGCGGGGTACGCCCGGCTCCCGGCCCGAGGCGTTGGACGAGGGCCCTACCCGAGGCGACCAGCACCGATGGTCGGTCGGCTAGGTCACCCAACCGGTGCAGCACCCTGAGGCGTCGGCCCATGGTCTCCACACCGGGGCTGATCCGCTCGAACGGCAGGGTCTCCCAGGCTGGGAACAACTCGACGGCATGGTCACCCAGGTAGAGGCGGAGGTCGTTGGCGAGCCGCTCGGCCTCGGTACCGGTCGGCATCGCCACCACCAGCGGGTGCCGGCCTGTCCTACGCACCAGGGCGGCGATCACCATCGCACGGGCCGGTTCGGCCACCGCCAGGGAGGCTGTCCGACGGCCCAGCACCGCTGTGATGGCCGGTTCGTCGTCGAGGAGGGTCGACAACCGTTCCAGGTAGGGAGTCATCTCCAGTTGGTCGAGGTCGGTCGTGTCACGGGCCTGCGTTGAAGCGGCCCATGGCAGCGTCCACGCCGTCGGCCAGGATCGCCTCGACTGCATCGGCCGCCTCGGCGACCACCACGCCCAACTCCGCCGCCTCGGCCCGGGATGGCCTGCGCAGCACATGGTCGGCGCCCGACCGGCGCCCCGGAGGCCTACCCACCCCGATGCGGACGCGTAAGTAGTCCTGGGTCTTCAGGTGGGCGGTGATCGACTTCAGGCCGTTGTGGCCCGCCAGGCCGCCACCGGCCTTCACCCGTAGCGTCCCGATCGCAAGGTCCAGCTCGTCGTGCACAACCACGATCCGGGCGGAGTCCGCGATCCCGTGGCGTCGCACAAGGCTTGAGACCGACTGGCCGGACTCGTTCATGAAGGTCTGCGGGAATGCGAGGGCGACGCGCTGGCCGCCAATACGGACCTCGCAGGATAGGGCCAACTCCCGAGAGCGCCGGAGCGAACCGCCGTGCCGGTCGGCAAGTACCGCCACGACCTCGGCACCCAGGTTGTGGCGCGTCCCCGCGTAGTCGTCGCCGGGATTGCCCAGGCCGACGACCAGCCAGGCCGCCGGCTCACCGGTCCGTTCGGTTCGGGACCGCCGCAACAAGGGTCGGTCCTGGCCGCTATGCGTCGTCGGCGTCGTCGCCCGTGTCGCCCGATGCCTCATCGGAGTCGCCGTCGGTCTCACCATCCAACTCGAGAGCCTCGGCGGCGGCCTCGGCCTCGGCTGCCTCCTCGGCGGCCATCGCCTCCAGGGTCGAACGGGTGATCATGCCGACGGCAACGGTCTCGTCCGGGTCCACGTCGGTGGTGACACCCGCCGGCAGGACTATGTCCGCCACCCGCAGAGAGTCGCCGATCGTCAGCGAGGAAATGTCCACCTCGAGTTCGTTCGGAATGCTGTCCGGTGCGGCGTTCACCGACAGGCTGAAGAGGTTCTGGTCGACCATGCCGTCGGCGTCGGTGACTTCCTTGGCCTCGCCGATCATCACGAGAGGCACGTCCACGGTGACGTCCCGGTTCGGGTCGATCCTGAGGAAGTCAATGTGGGTGACGTCGCGGCGAACCGGGTGGCGCTGGATGTCCTTGACGATCGACATCTGCTTCTCGCCACCGATCTCGAGGTGGATGACTGCGTTCACGCCCGCATCGGTGGTGAGCGCCTCGCGCAGGTCCACCCACGCCACGTCGATGCTGACCGGATCCTGGGAGAGTCCGTAGACCACCGCGGGAACACGCTGGTCACGTCGGAGTCGCCTACTGGACCGGGTGCCGGTCTTTCGGGTCGTGTCTGCTGTGAGGACGATCTCGCTCATGGGAGGACCTTTAAGAGAGGAGAGAGGCGAATGTGCGGATCCGGTGGAACCGACAGACGAGTCTACCGGTGGATGCGGTCGGCCGGTCAGGTGACCTGTCCGACTTCCGGTCCCCGGCGCCGAGGCCCCGCCCGGCGTCAGGCCAGGTTGTTGCCGCCGAATATCTCGCTGACCGACGCATCGCCGAAGACGGCGCCGATGGCCCGTGCGATGAGTGGTGCCACCGACAGGACCTCGACCAGGTCGGGATCGGTGCCATCGGGTAGCGGGAGGGTGTCCGTGACGATCACCTTCTCTATCGAGGAGGCAGCCAGGCGGTCCATCGCCGGCCCGGAGAAGACGCCGTGGGTGGTCGCCGCCAGCACCCGGGAGGCGCCGCGGTCACTGAGTTGTTCGGCCGCAGCACAGATGGTGCCGGCGGTGTCGATCATGTCGTCGACGATCACGCAGACCTTGCCGTCCACGTCGCCGACGACCTCCTTGGCCTCGACGGTGTTGAACGTCGAGTGGCTGCGCCGCTTGTGGACGATGGCCAGGTCGGCACCCAACTGTATGGCGTAGCGCTCCGCGACCTTCACCCGACCGGCGTCCGGTGAGACGATCGTCAGGTCGCCTTCCAGAGATCGCAGGCGGTCGACCAGGACCGGCATCGCCGTGAGGTGGTCGACCGGACCCTCGAAGAACCCCTGGATCTGGCCGGAGTGGAGGTCGACGCTGACCAGGCGGCTGGCACCCGCCTCCTTGAACAGATTGGCCACCAACTTGGCGGTGATCGGCTCACGGCCTGATGACTTGCGGTCCTGTCTGGCGTAGCCGTAGTGGGGACATACGACCGTGATGCGCTTCGCCGAGGCCCGACGAGCCGCATCCACCATGATCAACTGCTCCATCAGGGCATCGTTGATGGACGACCCCGGCTCGTGACAGTGGGTCTGGATGATGAACACGTCGCAGCCCCGGATCGACTCCGAGAACCGGCAGTGGATCTCGC